>Ga0209540_10000016_pt1 | contig 261917 bp, 230 predicted proteins | sample BarGraIncu01121A_FD_184501 | JGI IMG/M metagenome (GOLD analysis project Ga0209540, IMG submission 184501) | Arctic peat soil microbial communities from Barrow, Alaska - Barrow Graham LP Incubations 011-21A (SPAdes) (version 2) | ecosystem: Environmental > Terrestrial > Soil > Wetlands > Peat...
TTTCGATCTCTGCCTTTTCAGGATGATCACCTATCTCTTGTATCCGCATCATCCTGTAATTATAACCGTATTGCCCTTTAAATAAATAAAATGCCTTCATAGCGGACTCCTTGGCCTCGCGGCCTTTTTTAACTCACTTCGTGAGTTAGCTAAGAGTCCAATATGTATCTGAACTTCTGCAGATGTCAGAGTGAACTGCAGAGAGTTACTCGATGAAACCTCTAAGCATTTGGCAACATGATTTCGCTGCCGGGATTTTTGGCCAAGTCGTCGATTAAATGAGCTGCTTGGGCAATTTGTTGAATTTAAAATCCAGGATGCGTTGGCAGGATGCTTCGATGCGCGCGGCGCTGACGCGGCCGGCAGCGATGAGCCTGGCGATGATTTCTCCGGACCGGGCGGCTACGGATTCATCATAAACCTGGTTGTTGGCGAACATGATGATGTCGATGCCGGCGTTCAGCGCCAACTCCAGAGCCGTTTCCAGGCTGTAAAAATCGCTGATGGCCTTCATCTCCATGTCATCGGAAATGATTACACCGGCAAATCGCATTTTTTCGCGCAGCAGATCCGTGATGGTTTTTTTCGAAAGGGTGGCCGGGAATTCGGGATCCAGGCGGCGGTTGAAGATATGGGCGGTCATAATGATGTCAGCCTGGCCACGGGCGATGATTTCGCGGTAAGGCTGCAATTCCATTGCGTCCCAGGTGTCACTGACGTCGGTGCAACCGAGATGGGAATCCTGGCGCGAGCTGCCGTGGCCCGGAAAATGCTTTAGGGAACAGGTCACGCCGTGTCGGCGGTGGCCTTCGATCACTGCCAGGGCGTGACGGACCACTGTGTCAGGGTCGGCCCCAAAGCTGCGCTCATATTTGCCAATGATCGGGTTTTCAGCGTTGATGTTCAAATCAACCAGCGGTGCGAAATTGAGGTTGAAGCCGCAGGCAGCCAGGGCGGCAGCGGTACGCTCGGCGTAACCGCGGGTCAGCTCCGTGTCATCCACTTGGCCCAGGTATTGCGCTGATACTGTGGCTGGGAAACCAGATTTTTCCTTCAAGCGGACCACCTGTCCGCCCTCCTGGTCCACGGCGATCAGCAAGGGGATGGCGGCCCGGGATTGCAGGGAGTCGATCAGGGCTTTGACCTGTTTGGGAGAGTGGATGTTGCGCTCTGCTGTTCCCAGGGCAAGGTCGCGGTCGAACAGGACCACGCCGCCGATGCGGCCGGCCTGAATGTCTTGAATCACCGGTGACCCGGCGGCGGTTTCCAGGCCGCGGAAACCGATCAGTAGCATCTGGCCGATTTTTTCGCTTAGGATCACAGCTCTACATTCCGAATTGATCGATGATTTGCTGTTTGTTCTTGCGCAGAATGCCGAATTTGGCGCCGACCTTGGTGAAGGCGGCCAGGGCCTTGTCCAGGTGGTGCTGGTCGTGGGCGGCCGAAAGCTGGGTGCGGATGCGCGCTTGCCCCTTGGCCACGACCGGGAAGAAAAAACCTACCGCGTAGATGCCTTCCTGGTAGAGTTCCTTGGCAAAATCCTGGGAGAGTTTGGCGTTGAAGAGCATCACCGGTACGATCGGCGTTTCGCCTTCCTTGATGATCAGTCCGGCCTCGGTCAAACCCTTTCTCCAGAAAGCGGTGTTCCTTTCCAGCTTGTCGCGGCGTTCGGTGGTCTTGGCGATGATGTCGAGCACGGCGATGGCGCCCGAAACCACCACCGGCGGGATGGTGTTGGAGAACAGGTAGGGCCTGGCTTTCTGGCGGCACATTTCCACAAGTTCGCGCCGGCCGGAGACGCAGCCTCCCGAAGCGCCACCCAGGGCTTTGCCCAGGGTGGTGGTGATGATGTCGATTTTGCCGACCACGCCGCAGTGCTCGTGGGTGCCGCGGCCGGTTTTGCCGATGAAACCGCTGGCATGGGAATCGTCGACAAAAACCAGGGCGCCGTATTTTTCGGCCAAGGCCACGATCTGTTCCAGCTTGGCCAGGTCGCCGTCCATGGAAAAGGCGCCGTCGGTGATGATCAGTTTGACCCGGGCCGTGGCATGGAGTTGGAGTTTTTCTTCCAAATGACCTATATCCGAATGTTTGAAAGTGTCGGTTTGGGCTTTGCATAAGCGCATGCCGTCCACAATGGAAGCGTGCACCAGGCGGTCGGAGATCATCACATCCTGCTCGCTCAAGATGGCTTCAAATACTCCGGCGTTGGCGTCCATGCAGGAGGGGAAAAGAATGGTGTCTTCAGTGCCCAGGAATTTGGTCAGCTTGGTTTCCAGTTCCTTGTGGATGTCCTGGGTGCCGCAGATGAAGCGCACAGAGGACATGCCGTAGCCCCGAGAGTCCAATCCTTTTCTGGCCGCTTCGACCACGTCGGGGTGGGAGGAGAGACCGAGATAGTTGTTGGCGCACATATTTATCACGTGCTTGCGGCTGGCGCCGGCCGGAAATTCGACTTCGATTTCAGCGTTCTGCGGGGAGCAGATGATGCGTTCTTCCTTGAATATCCCGGCCGTGTGGATGCCTTCCAGTTCTTTCTGGTAAATGGTGCGGATGTCGTTGTTGAATGCCATGGCGCGCCTACTGGATGTTAAATTCTTGCAGCAGCTGGATGATGTGGTTCACAGAATCAAAGGCTTCCGGGGTGGCCTTGGCGTCGGGAATCTGAATTTTGTATTTGGTCTCCAGGAACCTTTTCAAAGAAACCATGGAAAAGGAATCAACGATGCCGCCAGAAATCAACGGCGTATCGAAGTCGACTTCGCGTTCGTCGTCTTCTTCCAGGTACTCTTTTTTCACGTAATCAAGAATGGCATTTTTAAGTTCGGACATTTTTATTCTCCTTAATTTACTTGGGAATATATTTTTTTACATGGAAACGCGGCGATTGTCAAGTGCAGCACAAATTATCCACCGACCTTGGTGGATCTAATTTGTCTACCATCACTATATTTTCAACCAACTTGGGCAGCCGTTGAAAATATCTAGTGATGGTATACTTTTACTAGATGATTTCAACAAGTTAAAAACTGGTTGAAATCATAGTGAAAGTATGTCCCCTGCTGGGGGGAATCAGTCGTTTTCCAGGGTGGAGGTGTCGCCGATCTCTTCGCCCCACTCCCGGGCGCGCAGCATGCGGCGCATGATCTTGTTCGAGATTTTCAGAGCGGTTGGAATGTTACTGTGAAAGGGATGGAATCAACCATGTCAATAGTGAGCACATTGGCCCCGACTTGAAAGTGGTGGGACACATCGTGAAGAAAAATATCTGTCTTGGTAGAGTCCAGGCGCTGCTGCAATAGGACTTCATCATTTAGTGCAACGTAAATCACGGATATTTTTTGAAGTTCCTTTGTTTGGGTTCTGATGGAAAATCGTAGATTCAGTTTACCGAGCCATTTATCCTTTGCTCCGATCATCATGGCAATTTCGCAATAAGACTTTGCTTGAAATTTGAATGGTCCAATAGCGATTGTTTTATCGTTGCCGGGGAGAAAACGTGGCTGATTTGTTATATAAGGAAATATTAAAAAAATAAAAGAAACAAGAGCTATAATGACAGTTGTCAGTGGTATAAATTTCAAGGATGAAACAGTATTTTTATTCTCAAGCGGAGTAAAAAAACCCATGGCCAGAACTATTGTAAGCGCATAATATTCTTCTGGTCTTGCCAGGCGCAAGGTAAAGAAAAAAACAGTTTCAATCAGAGCGAAAAAGATGACGAAATTGGAAAGTTTTAAGTAGCGTATAACCGCAATGAAGATAATGAGTAAGATTATAGCGAAAAGAGCCTGGGCCATTTTCTTGTAGTCGAAGATATAGTAGCCGAATCCCAAGGAATGAAGCAAGAAGAGATTTTTTTTGAGAAGGGTCTGAAAATGCCCCCAAACAGCCGACAGATTGGTGAGAAAACTAGGCAGGAAAAATATAGCCGGGGCGGCGCCGAAGGCCAGTCCTCCCAGTCCCAAGGCAATGTCGCGTTTCCAAGTTGCGGGTTTTTCTTTCCAGTAAAGCATAAGAATGAGAGGGAAGGAGAACCAAAAGGTTTGGCGAAAAGCCAGCAGCAACCCGCAATAAAAGGCAGCCCAGCCGAAATTGCGACGTACAGTGTGGTAAAAGAACAATGTAATGAGGAACAGGTAGGGGAATAGTTGTATGTATAGAACGAAGAAACGGAGCAGAGAAGAAGTGAGCAAAAAACCGTACAATAAGAAGCCGGCTAGCTTGTTGCCGCTTTCATAGAGATGGCGGAAAAGAATCAGTAGCATGCCCAGGAGATATAGCATTGACAAAATTCTCAAATCAAGTTGCAGCAAGACGGCCGGCATATAAGCCGTGATCTGTGCTGGCAGGTATGTACATGGAATCTGCCAAGGGCAGTAGCGGGCAGCAAAAGGGCTCCGGCCCTCCAAGAGTAGTCGATTGGCTTGACGGATGAGCGGTAGCATATCGCTGGAGTTACATCTGATTGGAAAATGATAAATATTGGCTGCCATGGATGCGGTAACTGCAATAGTAGAGGCTATAAATATTGTCCAAATGATTATACGCAGGGCTTTCTTGGAAAAAGCCGCAGAGAAAACTTTTTCTGCCCATTGCCACCATTTGAATGTCCGCTGATTTTTTGATAGAAAAATACCTGCAAGTAGCAGCAGAATAAACAAAAAGCTTAAAACATTATAGTATCTACGGCTTACCAGCCAATGAGTCATTAAAGAGCGGCTTTGTTGCAAAATAAGTAATTGCAGAATCAAAGGGAAAATTATCATGAATATTCTCTTAATAGGAAAAGTTATTATAGTTCAAAGTCATTTAAAGTTCAATTATTGAAATTTTTGCAATTTTGGTTGTCAGAATTGATTATTGGATAAGTCAACTGTATGGGCTGTTAGTTTTAAACCAGGTATGCGTAGGTTTCAAACCTAATACTAAATACTGCTTTTGTAAAGATTAATCGCTTTCCAGAGTGGAGATATCGCCGATCTCTTCACCCCATTCCCGGGCGCGCAGCACGCGGCGCATGATCTTGCCCGAGCGCGTCTTGGGCAAAGACGGCACGAACTCGATCTCCTGGGGCATGGCCAAGGGCGAAAGCTTTTTGCGGATGAAGTTCATGATGTCCAATTCCAGCTCCTTGGATGCCTGGAAGCCGGGTTTCAGGGCGATGAAGGCCTTGACCACCTCCATGTTCACCGGGTCGGGCTTGCCGACCACAGCCGACTCGGCTACCGACTCGTGCTCGAGCAGGGCCGACTCGATCTCGAAGGGGCCGACCAGGTGGCCGGCGGTGTTGATCACGTCATCATCGCGGCCCACGAACCAGAAATAGCCGTCCTCATCGATCGAGGCGCGGTCGCCGCAGATGTACCAGCCGTTCTTGAACTTGCTTTTATATGTTTCCTCGTTTTTCCAATAGGTGCGGAACATGGACGGCCAACCGGGCTTGATGGCGATCAAACCCACGATGCCCGGCCGGTTTAGCGGCTCATGGGTCTTCAGATCGACGACGGTGGCGATAATGCCCGGGAAGGGCTTGCCCATCGAGCCGGGCTTGATCTTCATGGTCGGGTAGTTGGTGATCACCATGCTGCCGGTCTCGGTCTGCCAGAAGGTGTCATGGAAGAACAGGCCGAAGACTTTTTTCGACCACAGCACTGCCTCGGCGTTCAGCGGTTCGCCGACCGAGCAGAGGTGGCGCAGGCAGGAGAGATCGAACTTTTTGACGATCTCGTCGCCTTCCTTCATCAAGGAGCGGATGGCGGTCGGGGCCGAGTACCAGACAGTGACGCGGTGCTTCTCGATGAAGCGGTACCAGGATTCGGCCTTGAAGCCGGCGTCGAGAACGCACTGGGTGACGCCGTTGGCCCAGGGGCCGATGATGCCGTAGGAGGTGCCGGTAACCCAGCCCGGATCGGCCGTGCACCAGTAAATGTCGTTATCCTTCAGATCCAATACGAACTTGGAAGTTATGTATTGCGAAATAAGTGAATAATGGACATGCTGGGCGCCCTTGGGCTTGCCGGTGGTGCCGGACGTGTAATGGAGCACCGACGGGGTTTCGGCCGTGGCAGGAAAGCTGGTGAAGGCTTCGATCCGCGGTTCCTGTTCCATGTTCATGGCGATTTCCCTTTCGCGCAGGGGCTTGCTCTTGTCATCGTCAACAATGATGATGTGGCGCAGTCCGGGCATGTCCTTGAGCAGGACCCGCACCTTGGCTACGTGTTTTTTCTGGGTGATGATGGCCGCAGTGCCGGCGTCGGCCAGACGGGTGAGTAGCGATTCGGCACCGAAGGCCGAAAAAAGCGGCTGGGCAATGCCGCCCATTTTCAAAATGGCCAGGAAGCCGAAGTAAAGTTCGGGAACCTTGTCCATAAACAAACAGATGCGCTCTCCGGGCTGCAGGCCGAGATTCTTCAGGTACTGGGCGATAGTGTTGGTCAGCAGCCGCATATCGTTGAAGGTGTATTTTTTCACCTCGCCGGCGTGGCCTTCCCAGATCAGGGCCAGTTTTTCACCCTTACCCTGGCGGCAGATGCGGTCGCTGCAGTATTCGCCGATATTGATAATGGCGCCCGGCCGGTATTCGAGCTCTTTTTCCGAAATTGTCCAGTTGAAGTCCCGGCTTTCTTCTTCATAACTTCTCATGTTGGTCATTGTCAATCCTCCAGTGTTTTTCCTGCTGGAATTAAAAAAAATGGCATACATCATTTTTAATAAAGATATTTTATAGGTTATCCACGGCCGATTGTCAAGAAAAATATTACCAAGCTGCGGTTGACAAGGGCGGATAGCGAAGCTACAATCGCGCTGATGAAAGCAGCGCCCGCGCCTTACAAAAATTTGCAAAGATTTTTCATCCGCTTACCGCAAGGACAGACTCTGACCTTAAGCGAAGCCCTGCAGAGCCATTTACGGCTCGGTTCCGAAGCGGCGCGGCAGCTGATCATACAGGGCAGCGTCTGGGACAGCGAACGCAAGCTGCGTTTGAAAAATGAAAGCATGATTATTACCAGTCAACTGCTGCGCGTCGACCGGCCGAAATTTCCGATCCTGGAATATGAACTGCGGACCGAAGATATCCACTATCAAGACAGTGATTTGCTGCTGGTTTACAAAAGGGCAGGGGTGGCGGTGCAGCCCACGCCCTACAGTGATATCGACTGTCTGCTGCACGGCGTGCAGCAATATTACGATCTCCATGGCCTGGCTTACCAGGCGGCAGCGATCAACCGCCTCGACCTGCCGGCCCAGGGACTGGTCTTTTTCGCTAAAAATAAGAAAAGCGAAATCGCCTTGCACCGGATGTTTGGAGAACGGAAAATCAGGAAACGTTACCTGGCCGTCACTCCGGCTTTTGCCGGCGTGAAGCCCGGTTATATCATCCGTTCGGCGCTGGAATGGCAGGGGCGGGTCAAGCAGGCGCTGACCTATGTCCGCTTCTGCCGCGAAAAGGACAGCTTTTTTTATTTCCTGGTTTTTCCCCAGACCGGGCGCACCCACCAAATCCGCCGCCATTTTCAAGAACAGCTGGCTCCACTGATCGGCGATCACCTATACGGGAATTACCCTGGCCGGGCCGAACTCGGGCTGATCTGTTTTTACTATTCATTTTTTCACCCGTTCAGCGGTAAAAAAACAACGGTCAGTTTCCTGCCCCCTTCATGGCGCCGCGCCCTTGATTTACCTGCATGATTAGTTTAAAATTGCATAAAATTAGAGGAGTCAGACATGGAACAATTAAGTAAAAAAACATTTACTGAGAAAATCTTTGATTACGAAAACAAGAAGGAATGGGAATATCTGGGCGAACTGCCGGCCATCGTTGATTTTTATGCTGACTGGTGCGGTCCCTGCAAAATGGTTACCCCCATCCTGGAAAAACTGGATACTGAGTATGAAGGGAAAATCAATATTTTTAAAGTGAATACCGACCAGGAGCAGGAACTGGCCGCCGCTTTCGGCATCATGACTATCCCCACCCTGATGTTAATTCCCAAACAGGGCCAGCCGCAGATGACTCGCGGCGCCCTGAGCCACGAAGCTTTTGTTAAAATGATCAACGATGTCCTGGGTGTGAAGTAGGGGCGCCCCGGTGGGTCGCCCTGGATAGATCGCGTCGAATACAGGGCGTTCCAGCGGAACGCCCCTACGCTTATCTGGTATACCGATTTACTAATCCAGCTATTTGTGTTATTTTCTGGCCATGGACAGCGGCAAAAATATCAAGGTTGAACAGGCGCTCAAAGAATTATTCAAACTGAAAAACGATATAGAAACTGATCTCCGACTGATCAAGATCGGTGCTTTCAGCGGCGAGTTTGTCGATTTTCCGAAGCAATTGGCGCCGGAAATTGTCGCCATTTATAAAAAACGGGGCATCGAGCGCCTGTTTTCACACCAGGCCCAGGCCCTGGAACACATTCTGCAAGGAAAACACGTGGTGGTAGCCACGCCGACCGCTTCGGGTAAAACGCTGATTTACAACGCCGCCGCCCTGGACGCTTTGACCCGCGACCCCTCAGCCAAGTCGTTGTACCTGTTTCCGACCAAGGCCCTGTCCCAGGACCAGCTGGCCGAACTTTTTGATTTGAATAAGGCCCTGGGCGACAAACTGGGCCTGTATACCTACGACGGCGACACGCCGACCAGCACGCGCCAGGCCATCCGCAAACAGGCCCAAATCGTCATTTCCAACCCCTACATGCTGCACTCAGGCATCCTGCCGCACCACACCAAGTGGGCCAGCCTGTTCGAAAACCTGAAGTACGTGGTCATCGATGAGCTCCATTATTACACCGGTGTCTTCGGTTCGCACGTGGCCAATGTCATGCGCCGCCTGAAAAGGATCTGCGCCTTTTACGGTACCCGGCCGGTATTTATCATGAGCTCGGCCACCATCGCCAACCCGGCCGAGTTGGCCGAAAAACTGATCGAAGAAAAAGTGGTCCTGATCGATAAAAACGGGGCACCGCGCGGCGAAAAATTCCTGGTTTTTTTCAATCCGCCGGTGGTCAACCGCCAGCTGGGAATTCGCCGTTCCTATGTCTCCATGAGTCGCGAAATCGCCGGCATTCTGCTTAAAGCCGGCTTGCAGGTGATCACTTTTGCCAATTCGCGCCTGATCACCGAAATTTTAGTCAAGTACTTGAAAAACGATTTCGAAAAAACCGTTCAAGATCGCGGCACGGTGCGCGGCTACCGCGGCGGTTATTTGCCCAAGATGCGCCGCGAGATTGAAAAAGGTCTGCGCGCAGGCAAAATCAAGGCCGTGGTTTCGACCAATGCCCTGGAGTTGGGTATTGATATCGGCTCTTTGGATGCCGTAGTGCTGGCCTCTTACCCGGGATCGATTTCCTCGACCTGGCAGCGCATCGGCCGGGCCGGTCGGCGCAGCAGCCAATCGCTGGGCGTGCTGGTTGCCAGCTCCATGCCCATTGACCAGTACATCGTCAATCACCCCGAATACTTCAGCGGCCAGTCTCCGGAAATGGGGCGCATCAACGCCGACAACCTGACCGTACTCATCGACCATATCAAGTGCGCCGCTTTCGAATTGCCTTTTGCCAAGGGTGAAAAATATGGCGCTGAAGACTTGGAGGAAATTCTTTCCTACCTGGCGGAAAACCAGGTGCTGCTGCGCAAAGATGACAAGTGGTTCTGGACCGAGGAAGGCTACCCGGCCGACGCCGTTAGTTTAAACCGGATCACATCGGACAACTTCGTGGTTGTCGACCGCACTGAAGGGGAGCGGGTGATTGCTGAGGTCGGATTTTCCAATGCCCTGGAAACGCTCCATCCCAAGGCGATTTACATCCTGGAAGGCGAGCAGTACGTGGTCGAAGAACTCGATTACGAAAACCGCAAGGCTTTCCTTACTCGTTCCAACGCCGATTATTACACCGATTCCATAACTTATACCAAGATCAAGGTGCTTGATATTTTTGACGAGACGCGCCTGAAAAATCATAATATTTCCTACGGTGACGTTCATGTTTTTTCCCAGGTGGTGGGCTTCAAGAAGCTTAAATTTTACACCATGGAAAATGTTGGCGCCGGCGAATTGCAGCTGCCGCAGCAGGAAATGCACACCACCGCTTTCTGGTTGACGGTGAAAAACGATGTGCTGCAAAGCCTGGATTTTTCCAACGAGGAAAAAATCGAGGCCGTGACCGGCATCGCCTACCTGATGAAGCAGATCAGCCCGGTGATCCTGCTCTGCGACGTGCGTGATGTTGGTGTGGCTATCGAGGACAACCTGACCAAGGATCCGCTGCACCCCGGTGGATTGAAAAGCATGCTGCGCAGCCAGACCGACATGACCTTTGCCGACCGTTTCGAACCCAATATATTTATTTTTGACAAGTATCCCGGCGGTGTTGGCTTTTCCGAAACGCTGTATGAAAAAGGTAAGGCGCTGCTCGAAAAGGCGCTGGAAATCATCGATAACTGCCCATGCCCCAGCGGCTGCCCATCGTGCGTCAGCCCGGCCATCCGTGCCCAGGGCAACCACAAGGCCGCGGCCGGTTTTATCCTGAAGCTGCTTCTCGATCGCCTGGACAATTGATTTTTAGCTGATATATTAGGCTTGAGAAATAAATGGCTGCGTTTATTGGAATAAGCATATTTTCTTTTTATAGGTGTGCTTGCTTTATTTTTTATTTATGTTAAAATCAAAAAGTAATTAGGAGGATTTATGAAAAAATTAATAATCATGTTGTTTGGTCTGTTGCTGGTTTCCGGTATTTATGCCCAGAGCAATCCAATTAGCTTCGTGCTCAATTTAGGCACCACGACCGACGATTCGTTCTCTTTCAATCCTTTCTGGTGGACGGTCGGTGGTGAACTCGATTTTCAGTTAGGCAATGCCCTGATGCTCAGCCCCGAGTTGACTCTGGTCGGGAGCGGGTCCAATTTCAAGGATTTCTATTTACGCCCGGCTGTCATCCTGAATTTCACCCCCGGCAATTTTTTTGTCGGCGGCGGCTTGACCAAGCATTTTTACATCGGCCACAACACTTCCTATGCCACGAGCGACATTGCCCTGAAATTGAATGCCGGCTTACTGATCAACAACTTCAAGATCACCACTTACCTGATCACATATTTTGACAATTTGTTCAAGAGCGCCATGTGGGTGGGTGCTTCGATCGGATTCAGGTTTTAGCAGCGGTCGAAAAGCGCTCGGTTTTTGCGCGTTTGACATTTTTTTTATAAGTGAATAAAATCTGTTTCCAGGAGGAGGATCTATGAAAAGAAATATCATTATGGTGTTGCTACTCTTTCTGGTGCTGGGCGGCGCATTGCTGGCCAGGGGAAACACGATCTTGAAAGTGAAGGTCCAGACTGCGAACGTCCATTCCGAGCCTGATGCCTCGGCTCCAGTCGTCGCCCGGGTGTCAGCCGGAACCCTATTGGAAGTCGATGGCAAGGCCGGAGCCTGGTACGAAGTAACCATGAATGATAAGTCCGGGAACGCGGTCACTGGCTATATCCTCAACACTGTGGTCGAAGTGATCGGTGCGGATGAAGAGGAAATAGAAGTGGCACCTCGTACCATTGTGCGCCGGGAAGTACCCAGGGCCAACGCGGGCAATGCGATGCGTTTCGGGATCAACTTCGGCATCATGACCGATGATAGCTTCTCATTCGACCCGATCATGTGGACCGCCGGTGCTGAACTGGATTTTCAATTCGGCAATATCCTGATGTTAAGCCCCGAGGTGATGCTAGTAGGGGAAGGCTTCGAATTTAAGGTTTTTACCCTTTACCCGGCCGTGATCCTGAATTTCACCCCCGGTGGCTTTTTTGTCGGCGGCGGCGTGGCCAAGGGTTTTTACATTGGTAGCGGTCTTTCAGGTTCTTCCGATTTCCTTCTGAAATTGAATGCCGGTTTTGTTTCCAATAGTATAAAGCTCACCGCTTACGCGCTCATGGCTTTTGATAGCCTTTTCAAAGACATGGCGGTGGGTGCTACACTCGGCTTCAGGTTTTAATGCCGGTCAGCGATTGCCCGCATTCTGCCCATTTGACTTTTTATTTTGAATTAAATAGAATCTGCTTTAAAAAGTAGGATCCATGAAAAGAAATATTATTATGGTGTTGTTTTTCGTTCTGGTGCTGGGCGGCGCGCTGCTGGCCAAGGAAAAAACGATTTTAAAAGTGAAGGTCCAGACGGCGAACGTCCGTTCCGAGCCCGACGCCTCAGCCCGGATAATTGCCCGGGTGACAATCGGCACCCTGCTGGAAGTCGCCGGCAAAGACGGAGCCTGGTATGAAGTGACCGTGAATGATAAGTCCGGGGAAGCGGTCACTGGCTATATCCACAACACTGTGGTCGAAGTTAGCGGTGCGGATGAAGAGGAAGCAAAAGTAGAACCTCGCGCCGCCGTTCGCCGGGAAGTACCCAAGGCCAACGCGCGTAAGGAAATTGCCGGCGGCGGCTTCAAACTGATGGCTGGTCTGTCCATGAGCAACATGAATATTTCCGAAGCGCTTCCCGCTGATGCAAAAAAAACAGCGAAAATGGGGTTCATGGGCGGCCTGGGATATGAGAGCGGCGGCCGGATCGCTTTTGAGATGGATCTGCTCTATTGTCCGGGCGGAGCGGTCCTGAAAGCCACCGACCCTGCTAACAAAGAAAAAATTACGATTTCCGCCAATGCCATCGCCTTGCCGATCATGCTCAAAGTGCGTTTCCTGCCTGGTACAACCCCGTATGTTTTGGCTGGGGGCGAAGTCGGCTACATCCTGAACCAGAAAGTCGTGGTCACGGCCGCGGACGGCACCACCTCTGAAGCGGACGTAACAGACAATGTCAACCGGCTTTTTTACGGCTTGGTTTTCGGCGGTGGTGTCGAGCTGCAGGCCGGGGGCATGAATCTGCTCTTGGAAGCCCGCTACCGGCTTGGACTATCCAATCAGGTCAAAGATCCCGCTCCAGGCGCGTACGCGAAAGCGACGGCTTTGATGTTTTTGCTGGGAGTCAAGTTTTAAGGCGAAGGAAGGTCAAGAAATTTTTATTGCTTATAATCCCTGTCGGTGATCGGCAGGAATAAATCAGCGGCCAAAGGCCAGCCCGGCTGAAAGAAATGTGCCCGATGACAAATTCAATTCGATGAACAGGCGCGTGCTTTTGCTCAGCTGGTAATGCAAAGAAACGGCAAGGGTGGGAAACAGGATGAGTGCGGGAATGTCGCTGTTTTCAGCGCGCAGTTGGGCGATGGTACTGGTTTCGGTTTCAGTGAATTTCTTGCTGCCCAGAATGGAATCGACCGTGGCCGTCAGCGGCAGGTATAAATCGCCGTTGAAAGGCATCAAGGCCAGACCAAAACTGACAAAGGTGCTGATCCGCCGGGAATGGCTGATCCGCCAGCGTCCCTGAGCCTTCAGCATGATGGTGCGTAAATCGACGTAGCCATCGCCCCGGAGGCTGATATGGGCGACGGGAATATTGAAAATATAAATGTCTTGCTCGGCTGTCAACAGGAAAGGCAGGCTAAAATTGAGATAGCCGGCTGAGGCGCCCAGGGCGAATTTTCCCGCGGCCAAATTGTACCAGGCCGAAGCCGTAAAAAAATATCCATGCGAATCGAGCTTTATTTTCGGCTCGAAAGATAAAAACGCGAATTCGGAAAGGATAGGGGCCATCAAGTGATCGGCTTCTTCGCTGACAAGTCTGGTTGCTTCCGTTGTCACAGGTGATGTGAAAGGTTGCAGGGTCCAGGCACCGGCAGCCAGCTGCCATTCAAAGCGCCCTGCCTGGAGACGCAAAGGAATGGCAATGAAGCTCAAAATAAATAGAGCAGTGAATACTTTGCGCATAACTGGCCAATTATAGCATGAAATTTAAAAAACTCAGATTGCTTGTATCAAAGTTTTTCAATAAAAATAAACCTAATTATGTATTGCCTCACAATGCCTTTTGGTTGCTGGCTTTAATTCTTATGTTCATTGGGATAAAATTCATATCCGATTTGAAATTGCAAATAATTTACTTTTTCAGCACTGTTATAGTGATATTTCGGCTTCATTAGGTGATAAAATCTCCCTCCAAGGTTAATCGCATTTCGTGAATTGGGTTTAAAATAAATTTTTACTCCCGTGCCACTCATAAAATTGAAATACTTGCCATAAAATGACTCCCAATCGCCTATTAAGTTACCCAAACTGATCCCAGCTCCACCCAAAAGGTAAAACTGCGTATTTTTCAATCTCAGGTAATTGAATACTCCATTAAGGTTGAAATTAAAAAATCCGTATAAAGTCGTTTCGTGTCTACTGGCTTCATAAAAAGATTTATAGATTTCACGATGAGAGACACCCTGAAAATTTATGTTGAATTGCAGGCCAAACAATCTGGAAATTTTGTATTCGGTATATCCGCCCATATGAAAAATGAGGTTGAGAGCATCATCATAATGCCCGGTAGAGTTCCAACCAAATCCATTTCTCAAGCCAAGGGACCAGCCAGTATAGACTCCGAAAGCGAACTTGTCTTTCTGCTCGGCGTCGGCTTGAAGGACGAATAAGACCAGTATGCCGATAAGAATAAGGCTTCTCTTCCGGGTAGTTCTTTTTTTATTTCCCGCCAGACCAGACATGATCGCCTCCTCCATCTTGAATTTACTTCCATCTTATAATAATACAATTGCAATATCTATCAGTGATGCACTTAATATTAAAAGGGAACAAAAAGACGGACTGTGAAAATGTTAATCTATTGGCACTGTGCTGTCGACAAGAGTAGATGAGTGTAAATAATCAACTGCTACGGTGGTTAATTCCATCATGTTTTTACAAAACTGAATATACAAAAAAATCTGTTGACAAAAAATAAAAATGATATTATATTAACCACATGGTTAAACCAAATGGTTGGTTAAATGAAAAAAAATAATCAGCAAACCAAGGAGCGGATTCTGCTGGCAGCGCAAAAAGAGTTCGCTGCCCGGGGATATTCCGGCGCGCGTATGGAAGCCATCGCCCGCGGCGCCGCAATCAATAAAGCTATGCTCTTTTATTACTTTTCTTCTAAAGACAACCTTTATCGGACGGTTCTGTTTGGAGTATTCAGTGAGTTTTTGGGCGAAATCGGCCGCTTTATTTCTCCGCAACTGACTCCCGACCTTTTCTTGGAAAAATTTCCTGAAATTTATATACGATTCATTGCCCGTCATCCGGATTTGCTGCGCATCATGGTCTTTGATTTGATTCATAACCCAGAAAACGTTACCGCTGCCATGGCAGAGATTATTAACGAAAAAATGTCTTTGACGCCCCACCCGCTTCTCGAGCTGATCCAGCGTTGGCATGGCCAGGGATTGATTTCTGAAGCCGATCCCCTGCATTTCATGATGAATATCGTCGCCCTGTCTATTTTCTCATTCATCGGCAAGCCCATGGTCGAGGCCATTTCGGGTATCAAAGTTGAAAACGATGCGCATTTTTTCCGCAAGCGCATCGCCAGCGTGGTTAATGTCTTGCAACGGGGGATGTTGAAATGAAAAAAATATTATTCTTGGGTCTGATGGCAATCGTGTTTGCCCTTCCGGCCAGAGTGACGCTGTCGCAGGCCGTGGTCAATGCCTGGACCATTAGCCGCAGCCTGGACAGCCAAAAGCTGGAAGAAGAGGCCGCAGCCATCGCCGGGTTGACGGCCCTGCGGCAAAAATATTTTTCCGTATTTTTCAGCGGCAGTTACCGCTATAGTTCCGACAAGGTGGAGGTCAATATCTCCGATTTTCCCTTTGCGGTCGGCGCCAACATCCCGCCGGGAACGGTCGTCCTATCAGCCCCCAATGACAATTTTGACTTGAAAATGTCCCTGGTTCAGCCGATTTACAGTGGCGGCTTGCTGAGCAATGCCGTGAAGATGGAGGCCATCCGCGAAGCGGCGGAAAAGGAAGTGACCCGGCTGAAAAAGATCGAATTGGCCGGCAAGGTCAGATCTTCCTATTTCAATTACCTCCTGTTCTGTAACAAGCGGGATTCATTGAATTTTTTCCTCTCCGGCCTGAACCTGCATTTGCAAAAAGTGGAAAATCTGTACGTTGAGGAGCTGGTGAAAAAATCCGATCTTTTGGAGACGCGAACCAAGGCCGACGAGATCAAACTGAGTTTGCTGGACCTTGAGCAATTGATCGCGGCTGAGGCCGTCCATTTCAACAACCTCTGCGGCTACGATCCGCAGGATATAGATTTCAAACCTGTGACGAGAAATGAATCATTCGATTCGGCCCATGAATATTTCCTGGCCGGCCATCCATTGCTGCGATCGCTGGACGAGAGGGCGCGCATAATCCAGATACAGAAAAAATCGATCTCCGGGGTCTACCTTCCGCAGCTCAATGCTTTCGCTGAACTTCATTACGGTCGCCCGGGCCAGAATTTTTTCAAGGACCAGTGGACCTTTTACGTCCAGGGGGGCCTGAGCGTCACCATGCCCGTTTTCAACTGGAACAAGGGCGGCCGTGACAAAAATTTGGCCGACATCGCCGCGCGCAAACTGCAAAACCAGCGCGCCGACTTCATCCGTGAAAGCGAAAAGAATTTGCGCCAGTTGTATCTATATAAAGAAAGCCTGGCGAAAAAGCTTGTTTTGCTGGACAACCTATCCGCCAACGCGGCGGAGGATATCCGCCTGAAAGAAAAGCTTTACGAAGAAAACCAGATCGACCATACCGACCTGCTGGCAGCCATGACCAGCCAGGAAAGATACCTTTCCAACCGCGAGGAATTGCTCACGCAGATGGAAATGCTCAAGGTCAACATAGACACCTTGATCGGAAAATGCGAGGAGGAAGAATGAAAAATACGGCGGCACTCCTGCTGTTACTATTATTGTTTTATTCCTGCGGGAAAAATGACCTGGAAATTCGGGTGCCTGGTGTGGTTGATGGCGAGATCGCCAGCATCAAGGCCCTGGCGGCGGGGACCTTGGACCGGCTATTGATCCAGGAAGGCCAGGCCGTGAGCAAAGGGGATTTGATCGCCGAGATCAACCGCGACAAGGTCCGCAACGGCAGGGAAGACCTGGTCTTGGGCGAAAGGGAGATAGCCAACAGTGTCTCCCGGGCTCGTGAGAAGCGGCAGTTGCTCATAGCCAACCTCGGCTACTGGCAGAAGCAGGTGCAGCGCTTCGAGCGCCTGAAACAGAACCAGTCCATTTCCGGTGAGCAGTTGGAAAAATCGCTCCTGCAGCTGAAGGATGCTCAGACCTCGCTTTTTGAACTGGACAAATCACTGGAAGCGCTGCAGATACAGGAGGAACGCATCGCCAACAAGAGCCAGGCGCTGGATTTGGCCGAAAAGGACCTGCTGCTACGGGCGCCTGTTTCAGGAGTGGTGCTGGAGACTTTCATCAGCCAGGGAGAGACCGTCCTTCCCGGTGCCGCCCTGGCGGATATTCTGGACCTCTCCAGTCTTTTCATCGATGTTTTCGTCGAGGAAAAGGAAATCGCGGCACTGAAACTCGGCCAGCGGGCCGGGATCATCGTGGACGGCCTGGAAGAACGCTCTTTTTCCGGCCAGATCTCCGCTTTCGGCAAAAAAGCCGAATTTTCCCCCAAGTATATCGTTGCCGAAAAAGAACGCCAGGCACTGCTGTACCAGGTAAAAGTCCGTATCGATCGTGACCTGGATGTTTTTAAAATCGGCATGCCCGTCACCGTGGTATTTGCCAGGCAACCAAGCGATCGATGATCCATCTGGAGCACGTTTCCAAGTCATTTGCTTCCATCAAGGCCGTGGACGATGTCTCCATGGCCATCAACAAAGCGGCTATCACCATCCTGACCGGGGCCGACGGATCCGGGAAATCGACCATTTTCAAGATGCTGGTCGGTCTGGTCAAAAAGGATTCCGGGACGATCTTTCTGCGTGGTGAAGACATCGGCGGCGATTATTCCAAGATCACATCCATCTGCGGTTACATGCCCGAGAGGTTTTCTCTCTACACCGACCTGAGCGTCGAAGAGAACATGAACTTTTTCGCCGACATCCAGCAGGTGCCGCGCCGGCGCCGCGAGGAACTCAAACAGCGACTGCTGGAAAAAACAGGCATGCTGCCTTTCAAAAAACGACGCGTCGGCGCCCTTTCCGGCGGCATGAAGCAGAAGCTGTCTCTGTCGGCGATTTTGCTCTCTTCCCCGGAATTGATCATTCTTGACGAGCCGACCACAGGCGTCGACCCCCTGTCGCGCATCGAATTTTTCACCATAATCGAGGATTTGAAAAAGGAGGGCAAAACCATCGTCATGTCCACGCCCTATCTGGACGAGGCCGAAAAAGGGGATTTTGCCGTTCTGCTTAAAAACGGCCGGATCATGGTGCAGGATTCAATTGCCATGCTCAAAAAATCTTTCCCGGCCCGTTTATTCAGTATCCTGCCGCGGGGAAACATTTTCGAGGTCATGCAGCAGATCAACGCCGTTCCCGGCCTGGGCAGCCAGGTGCATATGCGCGGTAAATTCATTCGCTACATGCAGAGCGGGCCCGAGAACCTTGTCCAACAGATCCCGCACCTGGAAATAACAGAAGAAAAACCAACTCTGGAAGACGTTTATATTTATCATGAGAGGCGCCAATGAACCAGACGGTCAACGCCATTGAGGTGCGGGACCTGGTCAAGGTTTTCGGCCATTTCCGAGCCGTCAAAGGGATCAGTTTTAACGTCAAGCAGGGGGAGATCCTGGGTTTTCTCGGGCCCAACGGCGCCGGGAAAACAACCATCATCAAGATGATCACCGGCCTGTTGAAAATCACTTCCGGGTCGGTCTTGGTGAGCGGGCTGGACAATCAAAAGCACATGGCCTTGATCAAGAAAAAACTGGGCTACATGTCGCAAAAATTTTCACTTTACCCTTTGCTGACTGTTCTGGAAAACATCGAATTTTTTGGTGGTATTTCCGGGTTGACCCGCAAAGAATTGCGCGACCAGGCGGCGCGGATTGGTGCCCAACTCCCTGCCGAACTGTTGCGCCAGAGAATACAAGCGCTTCCTCCCGGCATTCGTCAGAAAGTGGCCCTTTTTGTCTGCCTGCTGTCCGATCCGGAAATCATCTTGCTTGACGAGCCGACTTCCGGAGTCGACCCCGAAATGCGGCGCAAGTTCTGGAATGAAATTTACCAATTGAAAAAAAATGGTAAAACCCTGCTGGTCACGACCCACCACTTGGATGAAGCCGAATACTGCGACCGCGTCATTATTATCCACAACGGAGAGATCGTGTGGCAGGGCGAGCCGGCTGAACTTCTGCAGCAAAATCGCCAAATATCCATTGAAGAACTTTTTAAGGAAGTGATTTCCAAACATGGCCAGAATTAAAGCGATCATCGTCAAGGAGTTTTTTCACATCCTGCGTGATCCGCGCAGTCTGATCATTGTGTTCATTGCTCCCGTTACCATGATCTTTATCCTCGGGTATGCTTTTTCTTTTGATTTGAACCGCATCGACGCCGCGGTCGTCGATTTTTCACAAAGTGATTTTTCCCGGCAGCTAGTCAATCGTTTCGCCAACAATCGCATTTTCGTCCTGCACTTCGCCGGCGGCGGCACATCCGGGGGGAATCCGCTCCGGGCCGCGGAAGAAATGCTGCGTAAGGAAAAAATCAAGGAAATAATTGTGATCCCGGTCGATTTCTCCCGCCGCTTAACCGTTCACGGCCAGGCTGATTTTGGCATCATCATCGACGCCAGCAATTCCAACACCGCCAACCTGGTTTTCCAGTACAATGAAATGATTGTCCTGGAATTCATTGCTGAAATGAAAAAAGCCGGACAGCTGTTCAAGTTGCATACCAAGATATATTTCAATCCTGAGGCCAAAAGTTCGTTTTTTTTCATTCCCGGCCAGATCGCCGCCATCCTGCTGATGATTTCTGCCATGCTCACCTCGGTCAGCATTTCCAAGGAAAGGGAAACCGGATCCATCGCCCTGTTGTTTATTTCACCGCTGAAATCATACGAGATAATTATCGGCAAGACCATTCCCTATATTATAGTGGCGCTACTCGACGGTGTACTGACCCTGATGTTTTCGCGGTTCTGGTTCGGCATCCCTATCCACGGCAGCCTTTTGGTGCTATTATTTTTTGCCATCTTGTATATCATTGCCGGGCTGTCCCTGGGTATCCTGATTTCGACTACGGCACCGACCCAGAAGGCGGCTATGCTGGCGGCACAGATTCTTACCATGCTGCCATCCTATCTGCTTTCCGGGTTCATTTTTCCCATCGATTCCCTTAACCCGGTTTTGCAGGCGATCTCCTACGCCATCCCCGCTACCTATTTCCTACGCATCATCCGCGGTGTCATACTCAAGGGTTCCGAGCTGAAGCATTTCCTTTTTGAAGGGTTGATGCTCGTCCTGCTCAGTGCCATTCTGCTGCTGGCGGCATCCAGAAAATTCAGCAGGCAGAGAAAGGCGGTACAATGAGATTGCGTTACCTGATTAAAAAAGAATTAATTGAAATGATCCGTCAAAAAGAGATGCTGTTCTTGATTTTCGTGGCCCCGGTTTTGCAAATCATCGTTCTCGGTTATGTGGTTTCCACTGATATCCGCCATGTCCCGGTCGGAATCGTGAACTTGGCCAAAGGGAACAAGGCAGAGCAGATCATCCAGCGCATCGACCAAACCCCGCTTTTCCGCGTGCGTTGGGTGACCCGCCAGCCCGTGGATTATCTGTCGTACTTTAAAAAAGGAACAGTCAAATCAATCATTATTTTCCGTGAAGCCCTGGACAAAAAAAGGAACCTGCTTAAATACCCCGAGGTGCAGATACTCATGGACGGTGTCGATTCCAATACCTCGCTGATCGCCGCCGGCTATTTTAACGGTATCATCAAGAATTTTATTCTCAACGACATGGGCCGCCGCGGTCAGCAGCTGCCGCTGCAGGCCAAGGTGGTCTTCCGCTTCAATCCCGAATTGCGCAGCATCAACTTCATGGGGCCGGGGATCGTCGGTTTCATACTGACCATATTGACTATTTTTTTGACCGCGACTTCCCTGGTGCGCGAAAAAGAACAGCAAACACTGGACACCTTGCTGATGTCCCGGCTGAGCGCCTTGGAAATCTATATCGGCAAAGCGCTGCCGTCAGCCCTGATCGGCATGGTCGATATGGTGATCGGCCTGTTCGTCGTGGTCACTTGGTTTGGCATTCCCTTCCGGGGCAATCCCCTGGACTTGGCTTTGACTGCGCTGGTTTACGTCACCGCTATCCTCTCCTACGCCCTGCTGATTTCAGTCTTTTCCTCGACCCAGCAGCAGGCCATGTTTTTCGCCTGGTTTTCATTGTTGATGTTTTTGCTGCTGTCCGGGTTTTTTACCCCGATTGAAAACATTCCGTCGTTCTTGCGCATCCTGGTCGACATCAACCCCTTGCGCTATCTAATGAAGATCATCCGCGAGATATTTTTAAAAGGCAATGGTATCACCTATTTCTGGAAGGACTTGCTGATATTGAGCGGTATCTCGGTGACCATGGTATCCATATCGCTGTTGAATTTCAAGCGTTTCATTTCCAAGTGATGGCGTTCGCTAGATTATTTTGTTATATTAACCGCTTAGCTTGAAATATGAACTTTAATGAAATGTTAAATACTTTTATCAAGTTTTGGACAAAAACGCCAATTATGATTCGCTCAGCTAATTATATATTAGTTTGGTTTGGCGCCATTGTCGGAATAATTCTTGGTGCCTCTGTTACCCTGGCATTAATTTTGTCACCCAGAATAGAGAATGCAAACTATGCACCTCTTTTTAATCAATATTTTATTTTGTTTCCTATTGTTTATGTCCTTGGAACACTAATTTTTTTTCAAGATTTTTGGTTTGAAATTGGAAAAATAATAAAGAGGTTGTTTTCAAAAGAAAAATACGAATGGCATAGACCCCGTGCTGTATTTTTTGGCGGATTTTTAGGAGGTGCCCTTTATGTAATATTGCTAAGTTATTTAAATAATATTTCAGTGTGGTATGCAGCAGATTTTCTTGTTCTTTTCTTGCCATTTTCCCACGGTTTCGCCAGATTAGGATGTCTTAATCTTGGCTGTTGCTATGGAAAAGTATGTGCAGAATCACACTTGCTAAAAGTTGTTTATTCTCACCCTCAATCTGAGCCTGTAAGAAATGGTAGTAAAAAAGCCCCTAGATATGCCGTGCAATTGTATGAAATGATACTTTGCATTGCTTTAGGTATCTTTCTTTGGGCCTTACTGGGAAAAGTTTCTGCCGGAAAAATATTTGCTTGTTATTTGATTGGTTATGGATTAATTAGATTTTTACTGGAATTTGTTCGTGATAATACCTATGAATTACAAATTGGCATGCTATCAATCTGGCAATATATAAGTCTTGCTTGTTTTATGCTTGGAATAATTATATTGTTAGTCTTAAAAAATGCTCCTCCTTTAATCATTACTAACAAGCCGGTCGGAATAAATTTAGGCAAATATATTTTAATTGGTATTTGGAATGCTGCAGTAATTGGCATCAGTTTCAGTCTTCATTTTAGGAAAGCAGGACAGTCCCTTTAAAATAATGAAAAGAAATACTTTGCCTGCAGGAAAAGAAGTAAGGGTGTACAATCATGCGCTGCAAAAAAGCTCCGGATATTCAAATCATTGCCCACTATTGACATTGCAAATATTTTTCCTCAATTTCCCCTCAGTAATACGATGAATCTTGTTTTTACAGAGACGCTTCCAGCAGAAGAAGATTTAAAAAAAATTGAAGAGGAAGCTGTCCTTGAAAATACTGTTGTGGGTTATTTCCGACCTTTATTTAAAAAGATGTTTGCCAAGGGTTATGGTCTGGCAGCATATAATAATAATATTTTTCTAGGGATAATGTGCGCGGTTCCTTTTGGCCGAAATTGGATAGAGCCAGGAACTTTTTTTGTGTTAAAATCTTATCGTGGTTGTGGAGTTGGCTCAGCCTTGATTAAAGAGCTGATTATAAGATTCAAAGGTAACAAAAGAATATATGTCGCGACTAAAAATTCTATTGTTTTTGATTTTTGTGAACAAAATGGTTTAAAACAATGTGAAAATTATTGGAACTTGCCATTGGCTGTTAAATGGCATTTGCTTAAAAAATTATCAATGGTGAGGGTCGCGTTTATACTGGCTTTGAAACGGAATTTTCATAAAGGTATCCGTTTTTATTTATCTCCAGAAAATTAAATTTACATCCTGATTATAAAATATCAAAATATAAAAATAGAAGTCAATCGGGGTCAGGGGGAAATCTTGGACACGAATTACCTTGCGATCATGGGCCAAAAAACTCACTTTAACCGATCTTCTGGAAAAAGCTTTGAGCCAAATTGATTTTCCTTTCAGTCCTATCAGTAATTTCAGGTGAGACCAAGCAGAATCCCATAGGGTATTTAGATGTATTCGATCGGGAATTTATCATTCCATATGAAAACTGAAGCCAATTCTAAATATGAAATAACCATCAGGTTTTTGGATTATGAAAAAATGGGGTGACGCCAGTTACCATTCATTTACAGCGTTGCCTGTAAATGGTATAATGAATACAGATGACTGATTTAAAGTATATTGCCGTGGAAGGGTTGATCAAATCCGGGAAAACCAAGCTGGCCAGGATACTGGCCGAAGAGTTCAAGTCCCGGCTGGTTCTGGATAACCAGGGCAACCCTTTTTTAAAGGAATATTACGAATCTTTTTCGGCCAGCTACAATCCCCTGGCCCTCAAAGCCCAGTTGATATTTTTGATCAATCGTTTCAACCAGCAATTGGAAATGAAGCAGAAGGATCTTTTTCAAAAAACCACGGTCGCCAACTACATTTTTTACAAAGACGGCATCTATGCACACACGATTCTCAGCGACGAGGATCTTGATATTTATAAGAAAATATTGCATGTTTTTTCCGAAAAAATCGTTCCCTGCGGTCTGGTCGTCTATTTGCAGACTTCTTTCGCTGAAATGATCCAGCGCATCCACAAGTTTGGCAGCGAGCTTGAAAAAAGGATGCCCAGTGAGTACTGGCGGGAAATTTTCGAGGCTTATAATTATTACTTTTTCAACTACAAATTATCGCCGCTGCTGGTGGTCAATGTCGAAAAAATCGATTTCGAAAACCGCAAGGAAATCGACAACCTGATCACGGAAATAATAAATCATAAAACAGGAATCAGCTACTATGCGCCAGCCTGATTTGGAAAAAAAGACGGTTTTACGCCTGGCCCAGAAAAAAGTCAAGGGCGAAAAAATAACGGCGGTGACGGCCTATGATTTTCCGACCGCCCGCATCGCCGCCGACGCCGGTATCGATATCCTCCTGGTCGGGGATTCGCTGGGCATGGTGCTGCAGGGACATGAAAACACCCTGAAAGTGACCATGGACGAAATGATTTACCACACCTCGATGGTCGCGCGCTCCGAACCGCTAGCGCTGGTGGTCAGTGATATGCCCTACCAATCGTTCCATGTGAGCATTGAAAAGAGCGTGGAAAACGCCTGCCGTTTTGTCAAAGAAGGCGGGGCCGAAGCGGTCAAGCTCGAAGGCGGCCGCAAAAGATTCCGGGTCATTGAAGCCCTGCTGAACGCCGAAATCCCAGTCATGGCCCACCTGGGATTGACCCCGCAATCGGTGCACCAACTGGGCGGATTCAAGGTCCAGGGCAAGCTGCGCGAAAAAGCCCGCGAAATTTTCGCCGACGCTCTGGAATTGGAAAAGCTCGGCGTGTTCGCCATTATTTTGGAATCGATTCCCCAGGAACTGGCTAAAAAAATCAGCGAAAATCTGAGTATTCCTACCATCGGCATCGGCGCTGGCCCTTTCTGCGATGGCCAGGTGCTGGTTTTTCCAGATCTTGTCGGACTGACCAGCATGTACCTGCCCAAGTTCGTCCGCAAGTACGCCGATACGCACGCCCTGTGGCTGAAAGCTCTGCGGGATTATATCCGCGACGTGCAGAACGGTGTTTTTCCCGATGACCGGGAAAGCTACCATCTGCACAAAGATATCGACGAATTTCTCCAATGAAATTTTGCCGTACCATAGAAAGCCTGACCCAAGCATTGTCGTTGGCCGGTCATAAAAGCGTTGGCTTTGTGCCGACCATGGGATTTTTGCATGCCGGGCACCTGAGCCTGGTAGCAAAATGCCGGCAGGAGAACGACCTGGCCGTGGTATCCATTTACGTCAATCCTGCCCAGTTCGGTCCGAACGAGGGTTTAAACCGTTATCCGCGCGACCCGGAACGCGATATCGCCCTGCTGGAAAAGGAAAAAATCGATCTGCTGTTCATGCCCGATTCCCTGGAAATTTATCCGCCCGGCTACGCGACCTATGTCAGTGTCGAGGGTTTGGATGCGGTCTTGTGCGGGAAATCACGCCCTGGCCATTTTCGCGGCGTGGCCACGGTGGTGCTCAAGCTGTTCAACCTGGTCGGCCCGCAGCGGGCCTATTTCGGCCAGAAGGATGCCCAACAGGCGATTATCATCAGGAAGATGGTCAGGGATTTACATCTGCCTGTGCAAATCAGGGTGCTGCCGATCGTGCGCGACAGCGACGGCCTGGCCCTTTCTTCGCGCAACGTCTATCTCGCCCCGGCTGAAAGGCTCGCGGCCCGGCACCTGCCCCAGGCACTAGCTGCCGCCGGGGTCATGATAAACGGCGGGGTGGGGGATGCGGCGGCACTGAAAAAAGCCATGACCGAAGAATTGGCCAAAGACCGTCTCATCCATATCGATTATATCGCCGTGGCGCGGCTGCAGGACCTGGTAGAACTGGCGGTCATCCAACCGGGAAATACACTGATTGCCGCCGCCATCCGCGTCGGCAAAACCCGTCTTATCGACAATTTACTATTAGGAGATTTGTCATGCTGATTCCATTTCTGGTTTCAAAAATACACCGGGCTACTGTCACCAGTACCGATATCAATTATGAAGGCAGCATTGCCATTGCTGAAGATATCATGGAAAAAGCCGGCCTGCGCGTGTTTCAAAAAGTCGATGTCTACAATATAAACAACGGGGCGCGCTTTTCCACCTACGTGCTGCCCTGGCCCCGCTCTTCCAAAGAAATCGTGGTCAACGGCGCCGCCGCCCACCTGGTTCAGCCTGGGGACATGATCATTATCGCGGCTTTTGCCCTGATCGCGGAAAAGGAATTGGAGTCGCTGAACGCCGTGATTGTCAAAATGGGGGCCGGCAACGAAATAGAAAAGATCACTAACACGAAACTATGAAAAGGTGCGAGCCCCTTCGTGCTAAGGAAAATCCATGAAAAAAGTACTCGGTCTGGGCAACGCCCTGGTTGACATTCTGGTTAAGATCTCTGATGAGCATCTGTTGGGCTCCCTGCAGCTCCCCAAGAACTGCATGACCTTGGTAGAGGAATCCCAGATCAATGCCATTTTGGCCAGGATCGCCCACCTGGAAAAGCAGGAGACCTGCGGCGGCTCGGCGGCCAACACCATCAGCGGCCTGGCCCGCCTGGGAATCCAAACCGGTTATATCGGCAAGATCGGCCATGACGCCTTTGGAACTTTTTTTGACGAGGATATGAAGAAACACGGTGTTAACACGCATATGTTTTTCGGCCGCGCCCAGACTGGGAGAGCGTTGGGTTTCATCACTCCCGATTCTGAACGCACGTTCGCCACTTTTCTGGGTTCGGCGGTGGAACTGGAAGACTCTGACCTGCATGCGGAATTGTTCAGCGGCTACGATATTTTTCATATCGAGGGCTATATGGTGCAGAACCACCGGCTGTTCGAAACCGCGGTGCGGCTGGCCAAGGAAGCCGGGCTGGAAGTTTCGCTCGACCTGGCCAGTCACAACGTGGTCCTTGAGAACATCGACTTTCTGCAGGACATGGTGGCCAGATACGTGGACATTGTCTTTGCCAACGAGGAAGAGGCCATGGCCTTCAGCGGCAAAAATTCCCCGCACGAAGCTCTGGTCACAATTTCCCCCCAATGCCGCATCACCGTGGTCAAGCTGGGCAAAAACGGTTCGCTGATCAGGCAAAAGGATGAACATCACCAAATCGGCTGCATCCCGGCCCGGGCCGTGGACACTACCGGCGCCGGCGACTTGTACGCCGCCGGATTTTTATACGGCCTGATTCATGGTTACACCTTGAACATCTGCGGCAATATCGGTTCGCTGCTCTCGGGTAAAGTGGTAGAGGTGGTCGGCGCCAAGCTGGATGAGCGGCAGTGGCTGGAGGTCGAAGCCGCTCTGCCCAAGCTCATCTCCTGAAATTCAACGCTGGGTTTTAGCGGAATGAAAAGCAGGAGTGAAGAGGCCGTAGCCGTGATGGGTAAAGGGTTCAACTGCGTTAAACTATATAAAATAAATCTAGGAGGAAAAAAATGCCCAAAAAATTCCGCGTTCCCATTCTGGCCGGATTGGCATTTGTCATGATCGGTGCCATGGCGGCTGGACTGGCTGGCCAAAACCAGCCCCCTAAAGGGACGGGCGTAGCCGCCCAGCCCCCCAAGGGGACGGTCGCAACCGCCCAGCCGCTCATCCCGCGCCAGATCCTTTTCGGCAATCCGGTCAAGGCCTCGCCGCAAATTTCCCCGGACGGCATTCGCCTGGCCTATCTCGCCCCTTCGGACAAGAACGTGCTCAACGTCTGGGTGCGCACCATCGGTAAAACCGATGATGTCCAGGTTACCAACGACACCCACCGCGGCATCCGCATCCATTTCTGGGCCGAAGACGGCAAACACCTTTTCTACATGCAGGACCTCAATGGCGACGAAAATTTCCACGTCTACGCGGTCGACATCGAATCCAAGATCGTGCGTGACCTGACGCCGTTCCAGGGCATCCGTGCCGAACCCGGCAGCGTCATGCTTGATAAAAAGTATCCCAACGAGATGTTGGTCGGCTTGAACCTGCGCGATCGCCGTGTCTTCGACGTGTACCGCGTCGACCTGAACAGCGGCGCCATCACCCTTGACACGGAGAACCCGGGCGATGTCCTGGGCTGGGTCACCGACCCCGATTTTCAGATCCGCGCCGCCCAGGCCCAGAATCCCCAGGACGCATCCACTGTCCTGCGTGTGCGTGACAGCCGCACAGCGCCCTGGCGCACGCTGTTGACTCTCCCGTTCGGCGAGAACGGCGGCATCGACGACTTCAGCGCCGACGGCAAGTCCCTCTACGTGGAAACCTCGGTTGGCGCCGACACTGCCCGCCTGGTCAAAGTGGATATCGTCAGCGGCAAGGAACTGGAAACCATTGCCGTGGATCCCAGGGTTGACGTGGGCGGGGTGATCATTCATCCCGATACGCACCTGGTGCAGGCGGTCGGTTTCAACTACCTGAAGAACGAATGGCTCGTACTAGATCCAGCCATCAAAGCTGACTTTGAAGTTCTGGCCAAGATCGGCCGAGGCGAGTTCTACCTTTCCGGCCGTGACCGTGCCGACAAGAACTGGCTCATCACTTACCAGGTCGACGACGGGCCCGTGGCTTGGTACGTCTACAACCGCGAGAGCAGAAAGCCGGAACTGCTTTTTGTCAACCAGCCCGACCTGGCCAAATACAAGCTGGCCAAGATGGAACCCGTAGTCATCAAGGCTCGCGACGGTTTCAAGTTGGTTAGCTACCTGACTCTGCCGGCCGGGGGCGCGGCCAAAAAACTGCCGCTGGTGCTCAACGTCCACGGCGGGCCGTGGGGGCGTGATGGCTGGGGTTACCGTCCCGAGGCGCAGTGGTTCACCAACCGCGGTTACGCTACCCTGCAGGTCAACTTCCGCGGCTCGACCGGCTTCGGCAAAAAATTCCTCCATGCCGGTGACAAGCAATGGGGCGTCGGCACTATGCAGCATGACCTGACAGACGCGGTAAAGTGGGCCATCGCCAAGGGCATCGCCGATCCCAAGAAGATCTGCATTTATGGCGGTTCTTACGGCGGCTACGCCACGCTGGCCGGCCTGGTGTTCACCCCCGAGCTTTACGCCTGCGGCGTGGACATCGTCGGCCCTTCCAACATAAAAACGCTGCTCCAGTCGATTCCGCCCTATTGGGCTCCCATTAAAAAGCAGTTCATCCTGCAGGTAGGGGATGTAGAAAATGACGAGGTGTTCAATAAAAAGATCTCACCGCTGTTTCATGCCGCCAACATCCGCGTGCCGCTGATCGTCGCCCAGGGCGCTAACGACCCGCGCGTCAACATCCGTGAAGCCACGCAGATGGTCGAAGCCATTCGCGCCAAAGGGTTGCCCGTGACCTATGTCGTCTATGGTGACGAAGGGCACGGCTTCGCCCGGCCCGACAACCGGCTCGATTTTTACGGCCGGGTCGATGAATTCTTGGCCAAGCACCTTGGCGGCCGCGCCGAGCCCTGGCAGGAGATCAAAGGGTCTTCGGCAGAGGTACGTTGATCACACGCTGATTAATTCTTTTGATTTTAAATTGAAATAAAAAAGGCGGGGACGCCGGTCCCCGCCTTTTTTAATATCTGTAGATCTTACTTCTCGCCAAGAATTTCCTTGGCCAGTTTTTCGGCTCCGTAGATCTTGTTCAGAGCTTCAATAATGGCCGTGCTGCAAACAGAAACTGTGCGGTTGGCGGTGTCGTCGTAGAAGAAGCGGCCGATGAAGCTCTCGACGTTGCCGTCGAAAACCAGACCGACGAGTTCGCCGGCAATATTGACCACGGGCGAGCCCGAATTTCCGCCGATGATGTCGCCGGTGCAGACGAAGTTCAGCGGCGTGGAGAGGTCGATCTTGTCCTTCGCATCGGCGACGCGCTTGGGCAGGTTGAAGGGGAATTTGTTGTCGAAGCTGGCGGCCCGGTCATAGAGGCCATAGAAAGTTGTTTTCGAGGGGGCGATGGTGCCGTTCATCGGGTAGCCCTTGACCGTGCCATAGGAAAGGCGCAGGGTGAAGGTGGCGTCGGGGTAGGCGTTCTTGCCGTAGACGGCGAAGCGCGCCTGGCCGATCTTTTCCCCGGCCGGTTTGGCGATGCTCTCGATGTTGTCCTCCGACCACTTCCTCATCTCGCGCACCATGGGGTCCAGCTTGCGAGCCAGGACGATAAACGAATCGGTGGAATTGGCCACGGCCGCTTCGCCGCCCTCGACCAGCTTTTTCCTCTCGGCCGGGTCGGCGAGCTTGGTGCCGGCCAGCAGCGCCTTGGCGACTTCTTCAGGCTTCTTGCCCTCCAGCGCTGCCTTGACAAAAGCGTCTTCGGGTCCGAGTTCCTCCAGCATCTGCTGCAGGGCGTCGACGATCATCACCTCTTCCAGGCCCGGGTAGACGGGGGCCGGCGAAAAGAGGCGGAAGCGCAGCGATTCGACCTGTGAATCATGGTAACCCTCCAGGCGCTTACCGTCGGGCTTCTTGATTTCAGCTACGTACTGCACGATCTGCAGGGCGATGCCGCCCAGGCGCATGCCCGGGACGCGGCGGTAAGAGAACTCTTTCATGCGCGGCTTCTGTTTTTCGATGGCCGCGGTGATCTGTTCCCAGGCGCCGGCGTACTCGGCCTTCCACTTGGGATCGGCCTCGACCAGCTTGCGGAATTCCGCCTCGCTGGCGGCCTTCTTTTCCAGGATGCCAGGGGCTTTCAAGCCCTCATATTCGCCGCTGGAGACCTTGAGCCCGTTCTCGATACCGAAGATCATGCCCGCGGCCTGGCGCGCTTCTTCCGGACCCTTGGCGGCGTACTTCTTTGCCACTTCCAGCATGCGCTTCATGGTCTTGAGGCGCAGGGGGTAGGAGTATTCGCGCTGGAACTGGAGCTGGGACAGAGTCATCAGGCGGTTGGTCGAGCCCGGGTGGCCGGAAACGAATACCAGTTCGCCGTCTTCGGCGCCCTTGGCGCTCCACTTCAGGTAGTGGCTGACCTTGGCCGGCTTGCCCTTTTCATAGGCGCGGAACAGGGCCATGTCGAGGTCGTGGCGCGGGAAAGTGAAGTTGTCGGGGTCGCCGCCGTAGAACGCGGCCTGCTGTTCAGGGGCAAAGACCAGCTTGACCTCGGTGTACTTCTTGTAGCGGTAGAGCCAGTACTCGCCGCCCTGGTAGAGCGAGACCACATCGGAACGCAGGCCGGTCTTTTTCAGGCTCTGGCGCTCGATGGCGGCGATGGCGGCCTTCTTGGCTTCCAGGCCCTTGGCCGGGTCCATGCCTTTCTTGACCGAGGCTAGCACCTTGACGGTGACGTTCTCCATGGAGATCAGAACGTTCAGTTCAAGGTCAGGGCAGGGGAGCTCGTCGGCCGCGGTGGCCGCGTAAAAGCCGTCATTGACGTAGTTCTTTTGCGGCGTGGAAACTTTCTGCAGCTGGCCCAAAGCCACGTGGTGATTGGTCAGCACCAGACCGTCGGGACTGATGAAAGAGCCCGAGCCGCCGTCGCCGACACGCACCGAGGAAAGGCGGATGTGCTCAAGCCAGGCCGGGGTCGGTTCAAAACCGTATTTTTCCTTCAGCTGTTTGAGCGGCATGTTATCCAGCGTCCACATGCCTTCGTCGGCAGTGAGTGGACCTGCCAGCACAAACATCATGGTTACGACTGCCAGCAAGAGAGTTCCCGGCAGCCATTTGTTTTGATTTTTTTTCACTAGAAACCTCCTTGTGAATATCTTATTATACCGTAAAAACTGCCAAAAAGTTTAAAAAATTGAATTGTGCCGCTCCGGTCCCGTTTTTTTTCCGGTTTTTTTCGAGAAATATCCAAAATTTCATCCCGAACCCAAAAACATGTCCGTGTTCCCGGTGCGGGGCGATTGACAGCCCCGGCTTTTTAATGGTATAGTGCAGGTCTTCCAGCATTAAGGGGGCCATGGTTTAATGGTAGAACGCGACCTTCGCAAGGTTGAGATGGCGGTTCGATTCCGCCTGGCTCCACAGAGAGGACTAAGTGGTAGTGTTAGTCTAAAGGCGATTGGAAGGGTTTTCTTAAATTTTCAGTAATTTTTTCTCTAACACTATCACTAACACTTTTAAAACCATGATCAGTTGAAGCAGTAGAGTTAGTGTAAAGGCAATTGAGAAGAACGGGACCGGCTGCAGCCGGCCCCGCTTTGAATCAAGTTCTGTGGTTCTGCTCTATTGCACCGCATTCAAGGCGTTGATGCGGCCCTTGCCCGAATAGGGGTCCGCCCCAGGCTTGAGTATGTCGTCGGCGGTCTGCTGGATGATGGCCTGCAGTTGCGCTGGCTTCATCTTGCCGTACTTGCCGACGATCAGCGCTGCCACGCCGGCAACATGCGGCGCCGCCATGGAGGTGCCGGCCGCGAAGAAGTAACCGGTGGCACTGCCGGGGCTCAGAATCATGTCATAGGTTCCGCAGGTCCCGCCGCCGGGGGCGGCCACGCTGATGACCGACTGGCCGTAGTTTGTGTACGAGGCCGGCTGGTCGAAGTTGGCCAGCCCGCACGGCCCGGTGGCCGCGACGGCCATACCGTTGCCCGACTGGGCGGGAATGGACCACAGGCGGCTGTTGAGATCCCAACCCTCGTTGCCCGCGGCGCTGACGCAGAGAACACCGGCGGCGGTGGCGTAGTTAATGGCACGGTTGAGGGAGGCGATCAGCGGGCCCGCCCCGCCGCCGCCGGAGTTGATGCGGTCGAAGGTCGCGCCCAGGCTCATATTGGCCACGTCTGCTTGGATAGAGGCCGCGTACATGAGCCCCTGGATCAGCCAGGAGAACGATCCGCTGCCGGATTGACTCAGCACCTTGACGGCGACAATCTCCGCCAGAGGAGCAACACCTTGAATGCCCGTGTTGTTGATCGCTGCGGCGATGATGCCGGCGACGTGGGTGCCGTGGTTGAAACTGGCCACGGTCGGGACCACACCCTCACCGGGGACGAACGACTTGCTGAGGCTCCAGTTGAGATTCGGTTTGATGTCCGGGTGGTCCTTCCAGATGCCGCTGTCGAGCACGGCCACCCGCGCCCGCTTCACGCCCCAGCCCATGTCGCCGTTGGCGGCCGTCTGGTCGGCGTTGATCTGGCGGATGTTCCACTGGAAGCCCCAGTAGGGTTCGGAGTTGATGCCAGTGGTTTGAAGGTCCGACTCGGACGCCGCGACGAACTGCTCGTTGTTGATCCATTGTACCTCGATGTCTTCGGCGGCTTCCTGCACTCTGGGGTCGGCGCTGATGATGGCCAGGAATTCCGGGTTGGCGGACGTCGCCAGCACCACACCGATCTCGGGGATCTTGGCCGTGATCGTGGCGCCCGCATAAGCGATCAGGTCATCCAGATCGGTGCTTCCCGGGCCATGCCCCTTGGCCACGATCAGATAATTGTGAGTGGTGTCCGCGGCGAATCCCACTCCCCCCAATAGAACCAGAACGATGAAAAGGACGGTTGAGAATTTTTTCATTATCTATCTCCTTTTTGGACCGCCGGTTAGCCGGCAGCCAGTTTGCATGGGTTGGTTGGAACAATTAACAGGAAAAACAAATACTTCATGGTAGCATTCTAAAAAAAAAATATTTTAATGTCAATAACTTTTATAGCTTTTGTTTTTTTTTCATTGAAATGTTGAAGTGGTGAACCGTGTCCTGAAAGAAGAAACAAAGTAAAAAGGAAAAAGTAAGAAAAAACCAGGCAAAACGCATTTGCTCAAATTTTTTCTTTTTCTTCACTTTTTCCTTTTTCCTTTATACTTTTTCCTTAATTTTTTTCTTGTTTTGGTCCTTGGGTAATTGGTGCTTGGAATTTGGGATCTTCTTCGGGCGGGTCTCGAGACGCCGTTCTATAAACAGGGACGGTATCTGTATTTTTGCAAGTTTTCTAAACATTGGGAGCCGGTCTTTCATTATTGCACTCAGAAAGGAAATGTGGACAGATTTCTCTTGACGAGCGGAAGACACTGCCATACAATGCATAAGTGAAGAAAGAAGGCGCAAATAAAAATATCAGCCTTTGAAAAGCAGAGGAAATCTTGAGCGAAAAAAGCAGGCGCATATGTCCGGTCCAAATGGCAGGCAGTCTCGATAACAGAATCAGAAAGTGGCTGCAAAACCCGAGAAAAATACTGGGGACTTATATCAAAGAAGGGATGACCGTATTGGATTTGGGTTGCGGCCCCGGTTTTTTCACCATTGAACTGGCCGGAATGGTTGGGAAATCGGGCCGGGTTATTGCCGCCGATCTGCAGGAAGGGATGCTTGGGAAACTTGCTGAAAAAATCAGGGGAACTGAAATCGCGGCAAGGATCAAATTGCATAAATGCGCGGATGACAAAATAGGCGTTATTGAAAATGCAGATTTTGTTCTATCTTTTTATATGGTTCACGAGGTGCCTGACCAGAAAGCGTTTTTTAAAGAGATATACTCCCTATTGAAGCCAAACGGGCAATTTCTTATCGTGGAGCCCAAATTATTTCATGTTTCAAAAAAAGCATTTGCCATGACTGTCATGAAAGCTGACGCGGCCGGTTTTAAGCCGGTTGCCCAACCGCATGTACTCCTTAGCAGGTCCATAATATTGAAAAAAAGCTGATAAAACTTTTGCAACAGACGGTATTTGCATGCAAAGTGGGGTCGGTGTTTGACTCTGTGACTTTAGGAACGAACCGGGGCCAGGGCAAGTATCAATAAATCGGTTGAAGCGTTGAAACGTTGAAGTGTTCAAGATAAAAACACAGGGAATATCCTATAAAATAGTAATTGTCCTGTTTTTTAGGTCAATTTTTTTGGCGGGGAAACAGCTCAATTTATCAAGGCTGATGCTTTGCATTGCCAGTTGCCTGAAATTCCGGCTTTTTCCCGGAAGGAAATCAATTTCCTGACATACTGAAACGATGGAAAGATTCTGGCATGAAAATTGCTTCAAAAAAGGTAGCATCTCCTTGTCCAGCGAACTATCCAAGAACGGCTGGGAGCAGGACAATGAGAAGCAAAGGAAAAAAGGAGAACTTTGGCCTCCAAATAAAGAGGAGAGGTGAACCATGAAAAAGTTACAAACCGGATTGTTTGTTTTTCTGCTGACGGCGCTTCTGTTCCTGGCTTGCAGTCTCGTGCCGCTCACTGGAAGGCGTCAGCTCTCACTCGTCTCTGATGTTGACATGCTTTCTATGAGTTTCGGCCAGTACGACCAGTTCATGAAGGAAAACAAGCTGAGTCAGAACTCGGCGCAGACGAATATGGTTAAACAAGTCGGCAGGCGCATCCAAAACGCGGTGACAACCTATTTCGCCAGGAATAAGATAGCCAAGGATCTCAATGGCTTCGCCTGGGAATTCAACCTCATCGAAAACAAGGAAGCCAACGCCTGGTGCATGCCGGGAGGGAAAGTTATGGTGTACTCCGGTATCCTGCCGCTCGCACAGAACGAAACCGGCCTGGCCGTTGTCATGGGGCACGAGATCGCTCACGCCGTGGCCAAGCACAGCAATGAGCGGATGAGCCAGGCGCTGGTCTCGCAGTTGGGCGGACAGGTGCTCGCGCAAGCGATCAAGCAGAAACCCCAACAGACTCAGCAGATATGGATGACCCTTTTCGGCGTAGGGGTCCAGCTTGGCGCGGTTCTGCCGTACAACCGTCTCCAGGAGGGCGAAGCCGACCACCTTGGGTTAATCTTCATGGCCATGGCCGGGTACGACCCCAATGCCGCTGTCGGGTTCTGGCAGCGCATGTCTCAGAATGCGGGAGCGAAGCCGCCAGTATTTCTGAGCACGCACCCCTCCGATGCGAATCGGCTGAAGAAAATTAAAGCTGAAATTCCAGAGGCAATGAAGTATTACAAGAAATAGCCAGCACAAATTATCCACCGACTTTGGTGGATCTAATTTGTATGTCCCCCTTGGGGGCAGCACAAATTATCCACCGACTTTGGTGGATCTAATTTGTCTGGCCTGGATCTTACTTGCCTTGGTCTTCTTTTACCGCCGCCTGCTTGGCTTTGATCATGTTTTTATCAGGCTGTTTTTTTGTCGTCTGGCTGGGAATGGCGGGCGCAGCGGCGGGCACCGGCTGCGCTTTGCGCGATCCGAATGTAAGCGCGTAAGCCCAGGTAAATTCCGCGCCCATCAGAAATATCTGGGCGGAGTAGTATACCCACAGCAGCATGACGACCAGCGAGCCGGCGGCACCGAATCCTGAAGTCAAACCGCTCTTGCCGATGTAGATCCCGATCAGGAATTTGCCGATCGTAAAAAGCAGAGCGGTCACGGCAGCGCCGATCCACACGTCCGCCCAGGCAACTTTCACCCGCGGCATGATTTTGTAGATCATGGCAAACACGGTCGTGGTGAACACGAAGCTGACCAAAAAATCAATCACGCTCGCAAGGATTTCCCAGTCCGCGAACAACGGTCCCCACAGTCTCCCCAGCGCGGCCAGCGCCGCGCTGACCACCAGTGACACTATCAATAAAAAGCCGATGCCCATGATCATGCCTAAAGACAGCAGGCGCGAGTGCAGCAAGCTCCAGATTCCCCCCTTGTTTCTTTTTGGCGCGCGCCATATGCGATCCAGCGCATCCTGCAACTCGGCGAACACCGATGTCGCACCGATCAACAGCAGAATTCCCCCGATCAGCATGGCGGTGACGCTTTCGGTCGGCTTGCTTACGCTGGCGAGCAAACTTTGCACGGCCGCGGCGCCCTGCGGCCCCACCAGGTTCTGCAGCTGTCCGACAATTTCGCCGCGCGCGGCTTCGACGCCGAAGATAAGTCCGGCAACCGAAATCACAATCAGCAATAACGGAGCGATCGAGAACATGCTGTAGTACGCCAGTGCCGCTCCCATGCTTTGCGCATAATCATCGACCCAGGATGATGCCGCGGCTTTGATCAGAATCCAGATATTTTTTAAGGCCATGGCCGTTCCCTGCGGCGCTTGCTGAAGCCTGATTTTATCTTCATTCGCCGCTCTCGTTTTACGCCGAGCCTGAGATTGGTAGGTAAATCAATTTTCACCATGATGGGATTTTAAGGAATTTTTATTGAAATTGCAAGAATTTGTCTTCAACTCATCTACCCATCAACCCTTTCATCCGTTTACTCGTCTACTTTTTCTTTCTTCCCGGGGTTCACCACTAAAGCAATGGCGATGCTCAGCAGGTAAAGCACGATCATGGGCACGGCGAACATGGTCTGGGTGACCATGTCCGGGGTGGGGGTGATGACCGCGGCCAGGATAAAGATGGCCACCACCGCATACTTGAAATAACGGATCAGGAAACGGGCGCTGACGACGCGCAACTTGGCCAGCAGAAAGACCAGCACCGGCAGTTCGAAAATAATGGCAATGCCGAACAAGAGGCGGAAAACCAGTGAGAAATATTCGTTAATGGTGATTATGGCCGTAAAATCCTTGCCGATATTGAGGAAAAACTTGCAGGCCATGGGGAAGACCACGAAATAGCCGAAAGCTCCGCCCAGTAAGAAAAAAAAGGTAGTGGCGATAACAAACGGCAGCACCCATTTTTTCTCCTTGGCGAACAGGGCCGGGGAGATGAATAGCCACAGCTGGTGAAAAATGAACGGCGAGGCCGCAAAAATCGAGAAGATGAACGCCACCTTGATGTACATCATGAAAGGTTCGGCCAGTGAGGTATAGGCCAGTTTTTTTTCGCCCGTGGGCAGGACCGGCAGGTATTTCAATACCGGCAGTGAAAGCCAGTAATACAGCTTGTCGACGAAGCGCCAGGAAGCGATAAAGAAAACCAGAATGAAGGCGAAAGAATAGATGATGCGCTTGCGCAGTTCGCCCAGGTGCTCGAAAAATGACATCTCATTTGCTCTTTTCATCGTCTTTGCTCTTTTCGCTTTCGCCGGCGGATTTATCGTCAACGCCATAAATGTTCAGGGCGTCCTTGATGTCCTTGCCGATGTCCTTTAACTGGGTGGTCATACCTTCCTTGTAAATTTCATCTTCGATTGCCGCTTTCGCTTCGTCAACGGTGGAACGGAACTCGCGGATGGTTTTGCCCAGCAGCTTGGCGAATTCGGGCAGTTTTTTGGGACCGAAAACCAGCAGGACCACGATGAAAATCAGCATTAATTCCGGAAAACCAATTGATCCGAACATATTTTTTTTTAAACCTTCATAGTGAGCAGTTTATTTCTTTTCGCTGACAATTTCCTTTAACACCCTGGTCAGGAAAGCATGGAAAGCGCGCATGGTGGGCTCAAATTCAATCGAAAAATTGGTACGGCTCAGATTGTCGTAGAAGCTCAGGAACTCATTCCAGTCTTTATAGAGCAGGTAATTTAAGTCGGTTTCCATGAACAGGTTGATGTCGAAAAAAATCTCCGAAGGCGCGATGCTGCCCTTGTTGGAGAAATAATCGTTGATTTTGGTATGCAGCTTGATCAGTTTTTTCTTGACTTCAATGGATTTCTGCTTGCGCGACACATAGTTTTCAAAAATACTGCTGCCACTGATTTCAGGCTTGAACAGCCGGGCCACACTTTCGATCAGTTCCTGTATGGCCACTTCGGAGATGATGACTATATTTTGAATCATTTTCCGTTTCTTGACTTTATTGGTATTGGCGTCGAAATAAAGAGGCAGTTCGCCCTCGCAGATTTTCTTGAATTCCATCTTGAGGTTTTTGAAGATTGCGCCGACCGAATCCAGTTCCTTTTTCAGTTCCGGATCGGCCTGCAGGCTTTGCCAGAGAGACGAATCGTTGAAAGCGATGAGGGCGTCCATGTTTTTTTTCAATAAAAGGATTAAGGGGATGGTCATGTCAAGGTATTTGTTCTTGTTCAAGTTCAGCTCGATAAAATTGTTAATTTTCAGGATGCGGAAGGAGAGGATGAAAAAGATACCCAGGTTTTTTCGGGTGTTTTTTTCCTTGCAGGCGGAAATAATTCCGGAAATGTCGGGTTGGTAAATTTTGTCCATTCTGGGAATAAACTGCTTTTTCAGCAGTGAAATCAATATTGGGTTGTTAAGCAATTCGCGATGGTAAAGTTTTTTTATTGACAGATAGCCCTGCTGCGAGACTGAATCGATGCGCAGGATTTCGCCAAGCAAAGTCCGGAAACTTTGCAGGAAAATCCGAAAACTGTAAAACCAGGATTCCGGGGAATATAATTCCTTCAGATTGGGGAACGTTTTTTCCATGTTTCCTTCCAGGATCTTGTCGACGATGAATTCCTCGAAATTGAGAAAATATTTGTCTTTTTTAAAATCGAGTTCCTTGAGCAGGGCGGTTATTCTTGCCGTCACCTGGTAGAGACTGAAAACGTAAAATTCGTAATTTCTGTCGGCCGGAGCATGGAACTTGAATGTCAGGTCCTCCAGGTAGGAGGAGGAGTTGAATTCCTCAATGCTTTCCAGCCACAGTTTGAGCTCGAACAGGTCGAGCATCATCTTCTCCTGGTCGATTTTGTCGATCCAGCCGGTAAAAATCTCTTCCCATTTTTTTTCCGGTGGCAGTGCAACTACGCCATTTTCCTTCGAAAAAAATTCGCCGATATTTTCCAGTTCCTTCTTTTCCATGCCACAATTGTAGCGAAAAAATGTTTTTATTGCAAGAAAAAATTCATGGCGCCTGGGAAAAGTTTTTTGGCACAGGATTTTCAAATGGGGTTCAAAATTTTGAACCCCTATCGGGACAACCCTCAAAGGGGGTGGATAGTTTGTGCATCCCCCCTTAGGTGGCAGCACCGATCATCCACCAGGATAGGTGGATGATCGGTGCTGCCCAAGGGGGACAGACAAACTATATCCATACCAACACTATGTTTTTGACAATATCGGTAAGACGTCAAAAACATCTAGTGTTGGTATAATCACACTATATGGTTTCAGCCACTGTCAGAACTTGCTGAAACCATAGTGTGACTACCAAGGTCGGTGGATAGTTTGTGCTGCTTTTTCTGGAAAATAACCGATTTTTTTGTTATACTAGAAAATCATGGGCAAGAAAGAGAATATAATTTCCATGTCTTTCAAGAGCAACTTGAAATATACGGAACTGAGTGTTTTGGTTCTAACTTTCATAAAAAAAATATTGGACATCGGCGACGATGTGTTTTTTAAAATCGAAATTTCCTTGCGCGAAGCCATCAATAACGCCATCATTCATGGCAACGAAAATAATTTTAACAAGCTGGTGCATATCGAATTTGTCTGGGAAAAATCTTTTTTACGTATGCGTGTCCGTGATGAAGGCGACCATGAAGTAAGTTTTAACCAGATTGAAAATAAAATAAACAGCTGCGGCATCCTTTCAGCCAATGGCCGCGGCATCATGATCATAAAAAATTATATGGACAAATTCGAGTTCCATTGCCTGGGCAGGGGCAGTGAAGTTGTCATGGAAAAAAAGTTATCATGAATCTCCTCAGTTTGGACACTTCTTCGCGGGACGCTTCCATCGCAGTGCTGAAAAATGAAGACGTTTTGCTGGAGTATAATTTCACCGCCCAGGACAACCTGTCCGCCATGCTGATCCCCAGCCTGGAATTTATCTTGAAAGCGCTAGGCTTGCAGATAGCGCAAATTGATGTTTTTGGCATTGGCATCGGCCCCGGGCTTTTTACCGGTATCCGCATCGGCATGGCCACCTTGAAGGGGCTGGCCTTCGCTGAAAGAAAACCGATAGTGGGGATAATTTCCCTCAAGGCGCTAGCTTACAAGTTCGTTGGCACTAAAAAAAATATCATTGCGCTTATTGATGCTAAAAAAGGGGAGGTTTATCTCGGCGGCTATTGCTTCAGCAACGGCGAATTTGTCGAGCTTATCCCACCCTGTTTGCTCAAAATTGCCGATATCGTTCCGCTGGTCGCGAAATTTCCCGACAAGATTTTTGTCGGCAGCGGCGCTGAAAAACATTCGGATTTTTTAAAAAATAATTTTAGCGAGAGCCGCCGGCCGTACCGCTCAAATTTTCTGGCTAACGAGATTGGCAAGATCACGCTTCAGCAGTTCCGCCGCGAACAATATCTGACCGATCTGCAGGATCTGCTCCCTTTTTACCTCCGCAAACCCGATGCCGAAACCAACCTTAACAACTCCGCCGGCGCTAACGATTAGAAAGGCAAGGGCTGCCGATTTACCGGCCGTGATGGCCATTGAGCGTGAGCAATTCTCCAATCCCTGGTCCGACGAACATTTCCAAGCCGAGCTGGCCAACAGTTTTTCTCAATTTTATGTAGCCGTGGATCAGGAAAATTCCGCCCTGGCCGGATTTTTGATTTTTTGGCGGCTGGACGCCGAACTCGAACTGCACAAAATCGCGGTCGTCAAAGATTGCCAGCGGCGCAGCTACGGTTCTTGCCTGCTGGATTTTTTTATCACCACCGCCCGTTCCTGGCATTGTCAGCGCGCTCTGCTTGAAGTGCGGGCCAGCAATGTGGCGGCTATACGGCTATATGAAAAATTCGCTTTCCAACGCGTCGGCCGGCGCCGCGATTATTATTCACTGCCCGCTGAAGATGCCTTGGTGTTCCAATTGATATTTTAAGCAGACTGACGCCGGGTTAAAAAAAGTCGGGTTCTTTTCTGATGCGCTCTTCGATTTTTAGCTTTTCCTTCTCCCAGAAATCAACACCGGCTTTTTCAAATATGGCGATAATTTGCGGATCGAACTGCTGGCCCGAATGTTTTTTTAATTCGGTGGCGACGGTTTTAAAGGGCAGGGCTTTTTGGTAGGGGCGGTCAGAAGTTATGACGTCGATAGCATCAGCGATATTGAATATCCTCGCGCCGAGCGGGATATTGTCACCGCTCAGGCCATCGGGGTAGCCGCTGCCGTCGAACGCTTCGTGATGATGCAAGATAATCTGGGCTGCCGTTTCCAGAAATTTGATGCGTCGCAGCATGTTATAGCCAATTGTCGGGTGCTTTTTCATGATCTGCCATTCGGCAGCGGTTAAATCCCCTGGTTTTCTAAGTATGGCGTCGGGGATGCCGATTTTGCCGATGTCGTGCAGCAGAGCACCGTATTCATATATCTTTAGGGTATTTTTGTCGCTGATTTGCATCAATTCGGCCAGCTTTAAAGTGAAGCTGGCCACGCGCAGGGAATGGCCCTGCGTCTCGGTGTCGCGGGTATCCAGAACGGTGGCCATGGCCCGCAAGGTGAAATTGAAGGTTTCATCCAGTTCCAACAGGGCTTTTTTCAATTCACTGGTCCTTTCTTCAACCATTTTTTCCAGGCGTTTCTGGTATTCCCTGTTTTCCAAAACCAGGCGTCTTTTTTCCATGGCTTTGCTGGCCGCAAAAGACACTTCATTCAGTTTGAATGGTTTGGATACATAATCATGGGCGCCTTTTTCCATGGCGGTAATGGCCGATTCAATATCCTTGACAGCCGAAATCATGATGACCATCACATCCTCGTTGATTTGTTTGATTTCTTCCAGCAATTCGAGCCCGGTTTTTCCCGGCATACGAATGTCGGACATGACGATGTCGAAATTCCCGTCGGTTGTGAACTTTTCCAGGGCTTCAAAGGCGTTGGCCGCCAGATGGCATTCATAACCTTCATTTTCCAAAAAATCGCGCAGCAGTTCGCGGATATCTTTTTCGTCGTCGATAATTAATATTTTACCTTTTTTCATCATCATTACAATATCGTATCTGCCAACCGTCATAAAGGGGAATAACGCAGTGTCAATTTATTGTGCCAAGGAAAATTATTCGTTGGCAAGTAGTGCTTAGTAACGGTAATAGTCGGGTTTATAGGGACCAGCGGCTGAAATTCCCAGGTAGGCGGCCTGCTTGGGGGTAAGTAAGGTAAGTTTGGCTCCCAGCGCTTCCAGATGCATCCGGGCCACTTCCTCGTCCAGATGCTTGGGCAGGGTATATACTTTCTTTTCCAAATCGCTTTTAAGCAGTTCGATTTGGGCCAGGCATTGATTGGTGAAACTGCAGCTCATGACGAAACTGGGATGACCGGTGGCGCAGCCCAGATTGACCAGGCGCCCCTCGGCCAAAATGATAATCGACCGGCCCGATTTCAGCGTCCATTTATCCACCTGGGGTTTGATATTCATTTTTATACAGCCCGCCGTTGTTTCCAGGTAATGCATGTCTATTTCACTGTCGAAATGGCCGATGTTACAGACAATGGCCTCATTTTTCATCATTTCCATGTGCCGGCCGCTGATGACATCGTAATTACCGGTGGCGGTGATAAAAATATCACCGATACCGATCACGTCTTCCAGGGTCGATACTTCGTAACCTTCCATGGCCGCCTGCAAGGCGCAAATGGGATCGATTTCGGTGATGATTACCCGGGCGCCGAAGCCGCGCATGGACTGGGCGCAACCCTTGCCGACATCGCCATAGCCGCAGACCACGACTTTTTTGCCGGCCACCATGATGTCGGTGGCCCGCTTGATGCCGTCGGCCAGCGATTCCCGGCAGCCGTACAGGTTGTCGAATTTGGATTTGGTCACCGAGTCGTTGACGTTGATGGCCGGAAACAGCAGGCTGCCTTCGGCCTGCATTTGGTACAGACGGTGCACACCGGTGGTGGTTTCCTCCGACACGCCGCGGATATGACGGCTGACGTTTGTCCAGCGCCGGGGATCGCGATGGTATGATTCCTGCAAACGCTGCCAGACGATGGCCATTTCCTTATTATCCGGCGCGGTTTTTAAAAGGTCGGGATTCTGCTCAATTTTTACCCCTTGATGGACCAGAAGCGTAGCGTCACCACCGTCATCGACGATCAGGTCCGGGCCCGAACCATCGGGCCAGGTAAGCGCCTGTTCAGTGCACCACCAGTATTCTTCCAGCGTTTCGCCCTTCCAGGCGAAAACAGCGGCTTGGCCGGCTTTGGCTATGGCGGCGGCGGCATGGTCCTGGGTGGAAAAAATATTGCAGGAAGCCCAGCGCACATCGGCTCCCAGTTCGACCAGGGTTTCGATCAGCATGGCTGTTTGGATGGTCATGTGCAGGCTGCCTGTCACTTTAAGTTTCGCCAGTGGCTTGAGCGGGCCGTACTTTTTCCTGATGGCCATCAGGCCCGGCATTTCAGCCCGGGCCAGCTCCATTTCCTTGCGGCCCCATTCGGCCAGGGAAATATCGGCGATTTTATAGGGCAAGACACTATCAATTTCTTTTGCTTTCATATCAACCTCCGGCGGTGACACGCGTACGTGAATTTTTATTTTTTAGCCAATGCCCGCAGTTCTTTGACCTTGTCCAGCTTTTCCCAGGGAAATTCATTGCGGCCGAAGTGACCATATGACGCTGTTTTTTTGTATATGGGCTTTTTCAGGTCGAGTTGCTTCAGGATGTCGCCCGGTTTCAGGGGAAATACTTTGCGGATCATGGCGGTGATTTTTTCTTCGCTCATTTTCCCGGTTCCAAAAAGATTGACATTGATGGAAATCGGTTCGGCTACGCCGATGGCATAAGCCAACTGTAATTCGCATTTTTCTGCCAGGCCGGCCGCTACGATATTCTTGGCAATATAGCGAGCCACGTAGGCGCCGGAACGGTCCACCTTACTGGGATCTTTTCCCGAAAAAGCGCCGCCGCCGTGCCGGCCCATGCCGCCGTAGGTGTCGACGATGATCTTGCGACCGGTCAGACCGGCGTCGGCATAAGGGCCGCCGACCACGAATTTCCCAGTGGGATTGATGTAAAACTTGGTAGCGGCGGTCAACCATTTGCCGCAGACCGGCTTGACCACGTGCTTGATGATGTCTTTTTCGATGCGGGCGTGATTAATCCCCTCATCATGCTGATTAGAGACCACTACGGCGGTGACATGGCAGGGCTTGCCGTTTTCGTATTCCACGGTCACCTGGGCTTTGCCGTCGGGGCCGAGGTAGGGGATCCGCTTGTTTTTTCTGACTTGGGCCAGTTTCATGGTCAGCTTATGGGCCAGGGCAATGGGCAGGGGCATGAAATTTTCAGTCTCATTAGTGGCGTAGCCGAACATCATGCCCTGGTCGCCGGCGCCCTGTTCGTGGCCCTTGGCCGTGTTCACTCCCATGGCGATGTCCGGGGACTGTTCTTCGATGTGCACCAGCACGGCGCAGGTTTCATATTCAATGCCGTAACGCGACTGTGTATAGCCGATCTCTTTGAGGGTCTGGCGGACGATTGTCGGTATGTTGACGTAAGCCGAAGTGCTCAGTTCGCCAGCCACCAGGACCATACCGGTCTTGGTCAGGGTCTCTATGGCAACACGCGCATTCGGGTCCTGCTCCAGGCAGGCATCCAGAATGGCGTCGGAGATTTGGTCGCAGACCTTGTCCGGGTGTCCCGCGCATACCGATTCTGACGTGAACAGATATTTCCCTTTGATCATTTTCACCTCCATGGATTTTGAGTTAGCAATAAAATCAATAATAACAAATTCAGCCAAGACTGTCAATTAAAATCGTTATGCGTGTATGAACTTAACAAAATCCGTTGGGCGTTATGCGAAAGAGAAAGAGTCTTGAAATATTTCGAACCAATGCGATTTTTCATTCGGGGCAATCCACGCTTCCCCGCTAAGAATAGAAAAAATTATTTATTTTTGTTATAAAAACAAAGGACTCGATCCTTGAGTTGAGGAGGGATATCATGACAAAAAACAAGCGAACTATCTGGATCATTTTGACCCTGGCGCTCATCTTGACGATTATTGCCTGCGCCATTAACCCGGTCAGCGGCAAAAAGGAACTGATGTTATTTTCGGAAAAGCAAGAGATCGCCATGGGTAAGGAGACCGACCAGCAGATCCGGCAGCAGTTCGGGATATACGAAAGCAAGGGTTTGAATGAATATGTCAACGGCGTGGGCCAGCAAATGGTGCCTTATTCGCACCGCCCCAATCTAAAGCATCACTTCGCCGTCCTGGATACGCCGGTGGTCAACGCCTTTGCCGCCCCGGGCGGCTTCATTTACGTGACGCGTGGCATCATGGCCTTGATGAACAGCGAAGCAGAACTGGCCGCGGTTTTGGGCCATGAAATGGGCCACGTCGCCGCCCGCCATTCGGTGAAGCAACTGAGCGGTCAGTTGTTGGCATCCATCGGCCTGATGCTGGGAAGCGCCCTAAGCAAGGATGTCGCCAAGTTCGCCGGCCTAGCCGGGATCGGCATGCAACTACTGTTCCTGAAATTCAGCCGCAGCGATGAATACCAGGCCGATTCCCTGGGCATCCGCTACGCCCGCCAGGCTGCCTATTCGCCCGGAGAAATGCTGCGGTTTTTTACCGCATTGGAGAACATGAGCGCAGAGAGCGGCGGCAGTCGCCTGCCCTCTTTTCTTTCCACGCACCCGTTGACCAAAGCCCGCATCGCCAAGGTCAAGGAAATGGTTTCCAGCCAGGATGTCCGTCTGGCGGTCAAAAAGGAACCTTACCTGCACCAGGTCGACGGCATGGTCTACGGAGAGAATCCCCGCCAGGGATATGCCGAAAACGGCGTTTTTTATCACCCGGAAATGGCTTTCACTTTCACGATCCCCACCGGCTGGGTAGTGGAAAACACTCCCAAGCAGGTTGCTGTCAACGAGAAGGACAGCAAGGCGGCACTGATCCTGCAGGCCGAAGCTTCCAACCAGGATCTTGACCAATACCTGCAGGAAAAATCCAAAGAATTCGGCCAAGCCGAATTGCTGCAAGCAAACCGCGAAGCGGTGAATCAGTTCCCTTCCCGGCACTCCTATTACCGTGTTCCCCAAGAGCAGAACGAACCGCTCGCGGTCAGCCTGACCTGCATCCGCAAAGACAACATGATCTATTCTTTCATCGGCTTGAGTGCCTACAGCACTGCCAACATCTATCAGCCGGTCCTGAACCGTGCCATCCATTCTTTTAAGTTGCTGAACGATCCGCATTACCTGAACCGCGGTCCGCAAAGACTTTCCCTGCTCCGCCCCACCGGCCGCCAGACGTTGCAGACCCTGATGAGCAATGCCGGCGTGAACCAAAAGCTGTGGAAGCAGCTGGCGGTGTTCAATTCCATCGGCCTCAACGTTGTCCCAGAATCGGGAAAGCTGATCAAACTTGTCAAATGAATTGCTTACCAAATTACGCTTGATTCCGGACACCCCAGCTTTTTTTGATGAGTGTCCCAAAACGGGACAGTAATTCCGGGCAAAAAAACAAGTCCTTAAGCCTATTCACAAAAAAAAATTCCCGAATGTCTCAAAATGGGACAATTTTGGCCGAAATGATAGAAACGTTTATCAGTTAATGGTTTCCAGGAAAAAGGCCAGCACTGACTGTCCCAAAATAGAACAATTTCCGCCCAAAGATTGTGAATGATTTTATGGGAAAATATTTTAAAACCATTGTCCGATAATAATCTTCGCCGGAAATGCTAAATTTGGTATGAAAATTGCTTTTAATTTTAATACAAATATATAAACCATACTTTAAAAATGAAATGGCGTTGGTGGAGGGAAAATGGATGTCCTGATTGTCGAAGATGAGGCTATCCTGTCCATGACCTATGAAATGCAGTTGCGGAATATGGGCTACCGGAATGTGGGTAGGGCTTTCAGCGGCAAGGAGGCCCTGGCCTCTGTGGAACTGGATCTGCCGAAAATGATTTTACTCGACATTAAAATCAGGGGGGAGATGGATGGGATTGAGGTGGCGGAAATCATCCACCGCCGCCATGCCATTCCCATCGTATACATTACCGCTTATTCAGACCTGGAGACTCTGAATCGGGCGCGACGTACCAATCCGGTACGCATCCTGGGCAAGGTCATCGGTGATTGGGAACTGCATGCGGTTGTAGACGAGATCTTTGCCAAAGCCCATTGATTTCTCTAAAAATGTTATGGATGGGTAATAAAAATAAATTAAAATCACGGAGGAACAAGCATGAAAAAAAGAATTTTTCAGGTGTTGGTGGGTTTGGTTTTAATCGGCATTTCCATCGTTTATCTTAATGCCGTCATGGTCGGAAACGATCCGTACAGTCCTTTTCCTGGCAAGATCAGCGTCCAGGTCGGCGACATGATCACGGATAGCTCTTCCGAGTTGCTGCAGTCGGCAGCGGAAGCCTTCCTGTTCCTGAACGAAATCGAGATTGCCGAGCAGAATGGGCTGAACAGCGGCGCCGCCTTGCAGCGTATTGACCTGGCCGTTGCCAAAGTGGAACATGCCTTGAAAATATTTAATGAAATCATCGCTGTCGGCAAAGAGGCCGGTTACGATGAAAGCCGCAGCGGAAAACTCAAGGCTTTCAATTACGAGCAATATGCCCGCGAAAACGGCTTGAGCAGCGAAACAATGACCAAGGTGGCCGGTTATCTGGGCAAGGGCAATGTGTCAGGCTTTTACCGCTGCCACGCCGGCAACCTGGAAACCTTGCTGAACACCTTGAACCACATCAATGATGATTTGCAGGCCAATAAGCTATTGGAAAATAAGGTTCTGTGGTCACTGCTGCAGCAGTATAACAGCACTATGATGTTTGGCAATTACGCTTCCCTGGTCTTTTACCAGATTTAAAAGAATCACTTAAAGGCAGTCGTTATGTTGCCCTTTGCTTTTTTGTCAGGAAAGAAAAAATTAAAAGGAGAAAAAACATGAAAAAAAGAATTTTACAACTGCTTATTGGTTTGGTTTTGATCTACATTTCGAGCGCTTATTTGAACGCCTTTTGGGTGGCCAATGATCCTTGGGATGCCAAAGGCCCCAGATCTAGTAGCAGAGGTTTAAGCGGTAACAGTGCTCCAAATTTTCTGCAATCGGCTTCAGAATCTCAGATGGGTGATTTAATCGTTAGCAGTGCTTCAAATTTACTGCAATCGGCTTCAGAGGCTTTTCTGTTTATGAACGAAGTCGAGATCACCGATCAAAGCGGACCGAACATCAACGCTGCCCTGCAGCGGGTTGACCTGGCCGCAGCCAAAGCGGCGCAGGCCTTGCGTGACGTAATGAACATTATCGCCTTAGATCGTGAGCTTGGTTACGATGCACAGCGCACCGCCAGTCTGAAGGCCTTTGATTACAAGGGGTTTGCCAGCGCCAACGGCCTCAATCAGGAAATCATGGCCCAGGTGGCGGTTTATCTTGCCAAAGGCAATATGTTGGGTTTTCATCAACAGCACTACCGCAACCTGACTGCCCTGCTTAACATCCTGAACCGCATCAAGGATGACTTGAATGCCGGAAAACTGTCGGAAAACCAGGTATTGTGGTCGCTGCTGCAGCAGTACAATACTACCATGATGTTCGGCAATTACGCCTCCCTGGTCTTTTACACAATTTAAAACCAATTCAATTGGGGACGGACGCACGGGCCGCCCTTTGTTTTTTTCCTGTGATTTGCTATGATGAAATATGCTCGCTTTTTTACGTTTTGAACGGCAACGCCTTTTTCACGAGAAAAAAAATCTCATTTTTCTGATATTTATCGTGTTGTTTTCCCTCTATTTTGTCTGGTCGGGATTGAACGAGTACCGCCAATTCCAGGTTGAAAAAAAAATCTTCATCAAATTTGAAAAGGAAAAAATCAGTCAATTCACCAATTATGTACAGTACGGAACATTCGGTTTCCGCCTGCTTTACGAGACTTCACCGCTGAACCTGTTTTTCGTCAACAGCGGCGTGTTGCAGGACGTGGAGAGCAACATCGATACTTTCGAAACCATCAAGGTGGAAAGCTCTTTCAAAGGCAAAAAATTGTTTATCAAGCGGGGTTATTTCAAGGATTTCGCCGGCATCCCGTTTATTTTCGGTTCGCTGTTCATGCTCTACCTGGGCAATTTGGCACTTGTCAGCCCGGCCCATATCCGTTTCATGATGGGCCGCTTGCCTTTGAAAAAATATTATGCCCTGACCACGTTGGCCCGTTTATTCTGGTTGAATCTGTTTTTCATCTTGTTCGGTTTGAGTTTGTTTTTGCTGGTTCAAGCCGGCGGTGTCAGGTTCAGTAAATCAGAAAGCAACATGTTCATGCTGTATCTCTTGTTCATGGTAGTTTTGTTGGATTTTTTTTATTTGCTTGGCCAGTTGACCGCGGTTCTGGTGCGCTTCCGCAAAATATTTTTCCTCTGGCTTTTCATTGTCTGGTTCATCTGCATTTTTCTATTGCCCGAGATCAGCCGTATCAGCGTCTTTAATAAATCCTCGGCCCTGGATTCGGCGGAAAAAGTCAACCTGGAAAAATTTCGTGTTTTGATGGACATGGAAAAGAGATTCCGCGATTATTTGAAGGAGAAACCGACCATTCCCTTGGATCAGATCCGGCAATTGCAGAAAAAATTCGCCGTCAATTTTTTAAACAACAGCTACCTGCAAAACATGGGCCGCGAAAGCAAGTATTTGCGTGAGGTGGGAAAAGTCATCAGCGGTCACGAATGGCAATCGGTGCTATTTCCCACCACCTTTTACTATTTTCTGAGCGGCGAAGCCTCGGGCAAAGGTTATTACGGTTACCTGGATTTCATGGACTACATCATGAAACTGCGCAACCGCTTCATTCAGTTTTACATGCAGAAACGCTATGAAGCCAATGATGCCGTCGTTGAATCGTTCGTCAAAGGCGACGAAAATATATTTCACTCCAGAAGCCAGTTACCGAATACGTATTGGATCGGACTACTGGCCGCTATATTCTACGCGGTCGCCTTTTTCGTCCTGGCCTACTGGCAGTTGCGCCGTTTGGTGTACCCGTCATGATTACTTTGAAAAATCTAAGCCTGGAACACGGTGATTTCTATCTCTCCGCTGTCAGCCTGCAGGTCCGCAGCGGCGAAATATATTTTTTACTGAACCGCCAGAGCTTGAGCAATGATTTTCTTTTCAATGTATTGAGCGGCTTCCGAGCGCCCGCTGGCGGCGAGATTTTTTACGATGATTGCCGCCAGGTACAGGCTGAGCGGCTGCTGCCGGCGGCTTTTATCGATAAGATCGTCGATGTCACCGACTTTGAGACCGAAGCTCGTATCGGCGATTGGATCGATTTTCTTTGCCGCGGCGGCGATCTGCGCCGTGAAAATGTTTTGCAGACCCTGATGGTCCTCAATTTTAATGAAATAAATTTACGAAAAAAAGTGCGCGACCTGACTCCGGAAATTTTCAGACAGGTTTATCTGGCCCTCTGCCTGGCCCCGGATGTTCCGAACGTCGTGATCAACGATTTCAGCAAAGGGACGGAAAAAAGCCTGGAAATGAAATTCAACAAGCTGCTTTGGCAAAAAAAAGCCGCCGGCCGGGCCATCCTTTACCTGAGCAATGATATCATTTACGCGGCGGAAATCGCCGACCGGGTTGGTTTCATCAAAAACGGCCATTTGTTGTTTGAAGCCGACGCCGTTGATATTAAAGACATGGATATCAAGGATCTGTATTATAAATTCTTAAACTGACCCGCATTTCTCACAAGTCCTTCTCTTGGATGACCCCATCCCCAGGGACAGACAAACTATATCCATACCAACACTATGTTTTTGACAATATCGCTAAGCCGTCAAAAACATTTAGTGTTGGTATAGTCACACTAGATGGTTTCAGCTCCGTCAGAACTTGCTGAAACCATAGTGTGCCTACCAAGGTCGGTGGATAGTTTGTGCTGAACGGTCGTGGTCACTTTCTTTTCAGATGAAAATTCACCATTTTTCGATACAAGGATGAACGGGAAATACCCAGAATAACAGATGCTTTTGAATAATTGTATGCCGTTTGCTGCAGAATTACAGCGATATGTTTTTTTTCGATTGCCGCCAGACTCACTTCGCAACTGCCCCCGGCAGCGGTTTTTATGGGGTTGAGAATTTTCAGGGGCAGATGCTCAGCCCGGATGATGGTTTTCCAGCCGCTGGCCGCAATCATGGAAACGGTGTTTTTAAGTTCCCGGATGTTGCCCGGCCAGTCATAAGCGCACAACAGGCGTTGGGCTTCGTCGTCAAAACTTCCACTTTGCCGCGAATTGGCAATATTGGCGATGCGCAGGAAATGTTCGGCCAGGGGCATGATATCCGCTTGCCTGGCACGCAGCGGCGGGATATGAATTTTTAATTCGTCGATGCGGAAAAAAAGATCTTCGCGGAAGCGTTGTTTCTTGACCTCTTCTTCCAGTTCCTTGTTGCTGGCGACCAGGACGCGGATGTCCAGGAATTGGGGGGTTTTGCTTTGCAATGGGGTGACCTCGCCGTTTTCCAACACCCGCAACAGTTTGGCCTGGATGTTCAGCGGCAGTTCGGCGATTTCATCCAGAAAAATTGTGCCGTGGTTGGCCAGGACGAATTTACCCGGAGAATCGCAGTAAGCTCCGGTAAAGGCGCCTTTTTTATAGCCGAATAGCTCAGATTCGGCCAGGTTTTCGGGGATCGAGGCGCAGTTGACCGATATCAGAGGCTGGTTTTTACGTTTGGAACAGGCGTGGATGGCTTGAACCATGATCTCTTTGCCGGTGCCGGTTTCGCCACTGATCAATATGGTATGGGGGGTAGTTGCGTATTGTCTGGCCATGCCGATTACTTTGGCCATCTGTTCACTTTTAAATATGAACTTGTCAAAACCAGCGGCCGCGCTGATTTCCTGCTTGAGATGGAAGTAATCGTCCTGGGTGCGCAGGAATGTTAAAGTCCGCTGCAGGGTAAGGAGCAAAATTTCAGGGTTGACCGGTTTTTGCAAAAAATCGTGGGCTCCCTTTTTCATTGCCAGGACGGCAGTTTCGATCGAACCGGTGCCGGTCAGCACGATCATGCGATCGCGATATTTCCCGGAAAACTTTTCAAGGATATCCAGGCCATTGCCGTCAGGCAGGGACAGGTCAAGCAAAATCAGATCAAAACTGTCGCCGCCCAACTGGTCCAAGGTGCCAGCCAGGGTTGAGCTTTCCGCTACCAGGAAATCGTTTTTTATGAGGAATTTCTTGATTGATTCGCGCAGCGGCTGGTCATCTTCAACCAGAAGAATATGTTTTTTTATTTCCATCCTTACCTCGAGGGCAGAATCAGGTTGACCCGGGTGCCTTGCCCGGAGCTGTGAATCTCCAGATCCCCTTTCAGTGTTTTCATGATACTGTAGGAAATGTACAATCCCAACCCGGTGCCCTCCTTTTTTGTGGTGAAAAACGGCTGTAGAACTTTTTCCTTGATTGCTGCGGGAATCCCCGGGCCATTATCGGTGATGGCAATAATATGGCGGATGTTTTTGGGCAGATCATTGTATTCGCTGTAAATTCTGATGATGATTTCACTGTTTTCTATTCCTTTTAGTGCTTCCAGGGCGTTGAAAAAAACATTAATGAATACCTGTTTCAGCCGGTTGCCATCGCTCTCCACTTGAATTTCCTTTTCCGCTTGCAGCGATACTTTTATTCCGGGCGGAATTTTTTTGGCCGGTATTTCCTGCAGGGTTTGGGCGCAGAATTCGCGCAGCAGAATGGGGGCGATGGTCAGTTCCTTGAATTTCGAAAATACAAGTAGCGATTCAATCATTTGGTTGGCCCTGGTTATTTCGCGGTTGATTTTTTCGTAGGCAGCGCCGATTTCCCCATTTTGCGGCAGCTGACTTTTTATGGCCGAAATTTCAAAAAGTACGGTGGTCAGCGGTGTGCGTAACTCGTGAGCCAGGGAGGCCGCCATTTGTCCCAGTAGAACCAGGCGGTCGAATTTGAACAGCCTGTAATAATTCTTATCGTTATCGAATTCCATCTGTTCGGCTTCGATCAACGGGATGAACATGATTGCGGCCGTTTGCGCAGCTTCGGCCAGAGCGGAAACCGACTTGCGGTCCGCGGCATCCACTGCGGCCAGCAGCAGTCCGCGGAAATATTTGCGTGCGCGCAGGGGAATGACCAGGTTGAGGGCTTTTCTTTTGAATAAATCGTCGCTGTCGCGGTTGAAAAGGTCGAAATAGAAGCGGGTCTGAGCAGTATCCAGCAGAAATTCGCTGCGGCTGGTGAAACTTTCGATCAAGTTGGTTTCTTCGCGAATGAGCGACAGGTTGTTGTCCTTCTGGTTAGCGCTGTAAGGGCGGAAAGCGTTGCCTTCGGCATCCTTGTAATAAAGAAGGCAACTGGCAAATGGAAAGTGTTTTTGCAGGAGATGTGGAAATTCGCTTAAAAAAGCACGGGCGTTGCGCGCTTCCTGAAGTGACTTGGCAATTTCGGCAATGAATTCATCCTGGTGCGATAGGCGCATATTTTCCCTGCTCCCTTGCGGTCGCCCTAAATATATACTGCGGCAACGGCCTTGTCAAACCCGCTTTTTAACTTGATTTTTGTCGGCACCTGTGTTACTTTATAAATTCACTTTTGGGAGTCGAAAATGAAAAAAACCAAAATCAATGAAGCGCATTATATTCTTAAAGGAAAAATGGTGGAATTTTGCGGCTGGGATCTGCCGGTCCAGTATTCGGGAGTGAATACCGAGCATATGGCTGTCCGTACCACGGGCGGGATTTTTGATGTCAGCCACATGGGCGAAATTTGGTTCCGCGGCAAGGAAGCCTTGAAAGCTGTCCAATATTTGATTTCAAACGATGCGGCAAAACTGGAGCCGGGGAAAATTCAGTATACGGCCTTGCTGACTGAAAATGGTTGCTTTGTTGATGATCTGCTGGTGTATATGATGAATGAAAACGAATACTTGCTGGTGGTCAACGCCGCCAATATTGATAAAGACTTTCACTGGATGAAAAAAAATACTGCCCAGTTCGCCGTGCAGATTGAAAACCGCAGCGAAGAATATTCGCAGATCGCCGTCCAGGGACCAGTGGCCGAAAAACTTTTGCAGGAATTCACCGACTGCAATCTATCGTCAATGGCCTATTACCACTTCAGCATGGCCCGGGTGTCGGGACTCGAAGCCATAGTTTCCCGCACCGGCTACACTGGCGAGGATGGTTTTGAAATTTACTTCCGCTCGGACGCCGCCACTGCCAGCAAGCTTTTCCTGGCCCTGGCCGAAAAAGGTGAAAAATACGACGCCCTGCCGGCCGGGCTGGGTGCCCGGGATACCCTGCGTCTGGAAGCAAAAATGGCTTTGTATGGCAACGATATCGATGACAATCATACAGTACTGGAAGCCGACCTGAGCTGGATTTTGAAACTTAATAAAGATCCTTTTATAGGCCAGGATGTTCTGACCAGGCAGAAAGCTGAAGGCATTCGCCGCAAATTGATCGGTTTTGAATTGCTGGACAAGGGGATTGCCCGCCATGGCTATCCGGTCTATGTACAGGGCAAAGAATTTGCAACCGTAACTTCGGGTACTTTTGTCCCGTTTTTAAAAAAGCCCATCGGTATGACCTATCTACCCGTTGAAAATGCTTCAATCAACAGTGAATTCCAGATCGGTATCCGCGAAAGACGGGTGGCCGCCAAAGTTGTGAAAACACCTTTTTATATAAAGAAATAACTAGGAGGAATGCATGGCATTAGAAAATTTGCTTTTTACCAAGGAGCATGAGTGGGTCCGCATCGAAGGTGATAGCGCCGTGGTTGGCATCACCGATTACGCCCAACATGAACTGGGTGACGTGGTATACGTGGAACTTCCGGCCCTGGGCAAGGAATTGAAAAAAGGCGATCCCGCCGCCAATATTGAATCAGTCAAGGCCGTTTCCGATGTTTTCGCTCCGCTATCCGGGGCAATCACCGAAGTCAATGGCAAACTGGGCAGCAACCCGGAACTGGTTAACCAGGAACCCTATGGTGAAGGTTTACTTTTTAAAATGAAAATAAAACAGATGGATGAGTTAAAAGAACTATTGGATCAAAAAAAATATGAAGAGTATTTGCAGGGAATCGCCGGAGAATGAAAAATGAGATATTTGCCTCTGACCGACATTGAAAGAGAGGAAATAAAAAAAACCATTGGGATTGACGATACCAAGGAACTTTTTAAATCCATCCCGGCAGATAAATCTTATTTCGATCTGAGCGCCATTCCGCCGGCGCTGTCCGAACCGGAATTGATTGCCGCTTTCAAGGAGCTCGGCCGCAAAAATTCGTTCCAGGAGTACCTAAGTTTTTTAGGCGCCGGAGCTTACGCTCATTTTATCCCCGAGGTGGTTTCGTATCTCAGCGCCAAAGGGGAATTTTTAACCCCTTACACGCCTTACCAGCCCGAGGTCAGCCAGGGTAATTTGCAGGCCATTTTTGAATACCAAACCATGATGACCATGCTTACCGGCTTGGATGTGGCCAACGCTTCCCTATATGACGGCGGCACGGCCGCCGCTGAAGCCGTGCTGCTGGCGGTGCGCAAATCGGGGCGACAGCGTGTGCTGCTGGCTGAAAGCCTGCATCCCGAATACATTGCCATTATCCGCGCCTACGTGCAAAACCTGCCCATTGAGCTGGTAACGGTGAATTTAAACAAACAGGACGGCAGAGTTGACCTCCGCGACCTGCAGACAAAATTAAACGGCGCGACGGCAGCTTTTATTTTCCAGTCGCCCAATTTCCTGGGCTTGGTGGAAGACAGCGGAGCGCTGGCCATAGCCTCACACCAGCAGCAAGTTTACGCCATCCAAGTGGTAACCGAAGCCATGTCCCTGGCTTATCTCCGCCCGGCGGCCGATTTCGCGGTTGACATAGTGGTGGGCGAGGCTCAGAGCTTCGGCCTATCCCTGGGGTTCGGCGGTCCTTATCTGGGTTTCATGACCGCCAAAGAAGAATTTCTCAGGCAAATGCCGGGTCGGATCATTGGCCAAACCAAGGATCTGGACGGGAAAAGGGGATACGTACTGACCCTTTCCACCCGTGAACAACATATCAAGCGTGAAAAAGCGACGTCGAACATCTGCAGCAACGAAGCCTGGTGCGCGCTGCGCGCCGGTATATATCTGGCTACCATGGGTAAAGAAGGTTTGGCCCGCGCCGCCAGTAGCAGCCATTTAAATGCCGCTTACTTCGTCAAAAAAGTCGCCAGCTTGCCGCACGTCAAAGTTGTTTATAAAAGAAATTTTTACAACGAAGTGCTGTTGGAAATAAAAAAGGGCACGGCCTCAGCCTTCCTGGCAGTGCTGAAAAAAAACAAAATATTGGCCGGCGTTCCCTTGGACTGGTTTTACCCTGACGTGACCAATCGCGTGCTGCTCGCCTTCAGCGAGGTACACAGCCGGGAAGACATCGATCGCCTGTTACGCTTGATGGGAGAATGCGCATGATCCAGCTACCCCAGTTGATTTTCGAAATTAGCCGTAACGGCAAGATCGGCCATGGCTTGGGTGCAAGCAAAGTCCCGGCCGAGCCGGCCCTGGATTCCGGCCAGATCCGCGCTGAAATTGCCGATTTTCCCCAGGTCTCGGAAGTGGAGATCGTCCGCCATTACATGGCTTTGGCGCGGCTTAATTATTCGCTTGACGCAGGCTTTTATCCCCTGGGATCCTGCACCATGAAATACAATCCCAAGATCAATGAAAAACTGGCCGCGGCCGAAGAATTCCAGGCCCATCCTTACGCTCCCCATGATCTGGTTCAGGGCAACCTGGAATTAATGATCCGGTTGGAGGATTGGCTGGTGGCCTTGACCGGCTTGGCCGGCTTTACCCTTACCCCGGCGGCCGGAGCCCATGGCGAATTCACCGGCATGCTGATCATCAGGAAATACCTGCAGGAGAAAGGCGATCCGCGGCGGGTGGTGTTGATTCCCGATTCGGCTCATGGTACCAATCCGGCCTCGGCCCATTTTGCCGGTTATGAAATCCGGGAAATTCCTTCCAGCGCCGAGGGTATTATCGATGTCGATGGCTTACGGCCTTACCTCAACAGTGATGTGGCCGCCCTGATGATGACCAACCCCAATACCTTGGGCATTTTTGAAAAAAATATATTGGCCATTGCCGCCGCCCTGCACGCCAACGGTTCGCTGCTATACATGGATGGCGCCAATTTGAACGCTTTATTGGGTGTCGTCCGTCCGGGCGATTTGGGTGTCGATGTCATGCACATCAACCTGCACAAAACTTTTGCCACTCCCCACGGCGGTGGCGGCCCCGGTTCGGGACCGGTCGGCGTGGCCGCCCATCTGTTGCCGTACCTGCCCGTACCGCGGGTGGTCAAAGATGGTGACAAATATGGAGTCATTTACGACAGTCCTTATACTATCGGGCGGATAAAAAACTTTTACGGTCAGTTTTTAGTTATAATCCGGGCCCTGGCTTATCTGTGTTCTCTTGGCCGGGAAAACGTCCGCCGGGTTGCCGAAGACGCTGTTTTGAATGCCAATTATATCCGCAAAAAACTGGAAGGTATGTTGGATCTGCCTTATCATACCGCTACGCTGCATGAAGTGGTGTTTTCCGATAAAAATCTGCCGGTCAAAACGCTGGATATAGCCAAAAGGCTGCTCGATTATGGTTTTCATCCTTTTACCATTTATTTCCCCCTGATTGTACATGGGGCGATGATGATTGAACCCACCGAAACCGAGAGCAAGGAAACCCTTGACGAATTTATCGCCGTCATGGACAAAATACTCCAGGAAGCCCGGGAACAACCGGAGCTGTTGCGCCAGGCTCCGCAACAGACGCCGCTGCGCCGTTTGGATGAAACCCTGGCCGCCCGTAAACCAGTCTTGAAATGGCGGAAGGGAGAAAATCTTTGAGTATTCAAAACGTCATTCTGAAGCTGCAGGAATTCTGGGCCGAAAGGGGTTGCTATATCGCTTCCGGGTACGACAACGAAGTTGGCGCCGGAACCATGTCCCCTGATACTTTTTTCCGCGTTCTTGGCAAAAAACCTTGGCATGTGGCTTACTGGCAGCCGGCCCGCCGGCCCGATGACGGCCGTTACGGACAGAATCCCAACCGGGTGCAAAAACACAATCAGTTCCAGGTTATCATCAAACCAGTGCCCAATGAAGGGCAAATGCTTTTCCTGGACAGCCTGATTTATCTGGGCGTGGATATCAACATCCATGATATCAAATTCGATGAAGACAATTGGGCATCCCCTTCACTGGGTGCCTGGGGCGTCGGCTGGCAGGTGATGTGCGATGGCCTGGAAATAACCCAGTTCACTTATTTCCAGCAGGCTGGCGGTATGGAACTCAATCCCAATTCATTGGAGATCACGTACGGGGTCGAGCGCCTGGCCATGTTTTTGGACGACCAGAACAACATTTACGATCTGGACTGGGGAAACAAGGTTTCTTATTCAGCGTTGAAACTGGAAGAAGAACGCCAGTTTTCCATCTATAATTTCGAGTTAGCCGATATTGATATGTTGCGCAGCGTGTTCCAGCAATATCAGAAAGAAGCGGAAAAGCTTCTCGAGCATCAATTGTATCTGCCGGCTTATGATTATCTACTGAAATGTTCCCATACCTTCAATATTCTGGACGCCCGCAAGGCTGTTTCCGTTGCCGAGCGCACAGCGTTGATGGGTATTATGCGCAATCTGTCGGCGCGCATCGCCCAAAAATATGTCATGCAAACTGCAGGTGAAGATCATGGCTGATTTATTGTTTGAACTGGGAGTTGAAGAAATACCCGCCATTGCGGTCAGCGGTATCCGCGATCAGCTAAAGGGACTTTTTCTGGCCCGGCTGGCTCGGCTCGGCATCAGCTATGGTGAAATCGAATGCGCGGCCAGCAACCGCCGCCTGATGATTCATATTACCCGGCTTAGCGAAAAAACAGCCAGTAAGGAAGAAACCGTTTTGGGCCCGGCCAAGCGCATCGCACTTGATGACCGGGGGTTACCGACCGTGGCCTTGAAAAAATTCTGCGAATTCAACCAGGTCAAATTAACTGATGTGGTCGAAATAGAAACCGCCAAGGGTTTATACCTGGGCATTGTCAAGATTGCGGGCGGTGAAGACACCGCCGAGCTGATAAAAGCCGCTATCCCAGAGATTTTATCCGGGCTGACTTTTAATAAAACCATGGTCTGGAACGAGTCGCGGGTGCCTTTCATCCGGCCGATCCGCAATATCCTGGCCCTGTTCAACAACAAGCCCCTTCCTATCGAGTTCGCCGGAGTAAAATCAGGGAATAATGCTCTTGGCCATCTACTTTTATCCGATACCTTTTTTGAAGTCAATTCTTTCAAGGATTATATCCAGGGTTTGAACAAGAATTTCATAATCCTCAGGGAGGAAGAGCGAAAAAACAAAATCCTGGCCGAAATCAAAGACATCGAAGTGGAATTGGATGGCCAGGTGAGCATCGATGAAGGTATGCTGAATTATTATGTGTTCAGTAATGAATACCCGGTGGCATTCAGCGGCAGTTTCGATGCCAAGTATCTCAGCCTGCCGGCGGAGATCATCGCCACTTTCATGACCCATGAAAAGAAACTGCTGCCGGTGTATGATCATGCCGGGAAACTGAGCAATTTTTTTGTCGGCGTGGCCAATATCCCTGATGAAAACAAAAAAGTCAGCCGCGGCAATGAAAAAGTCATCCGGGCAACCTTCGAGGATGCGCAATTTTTCTGGGACATGGACCGCAAGGATGATTTCTTTGCCTTGAAACCGCTGCTGAAAAACGTCATGTTCCAAAAAGAATTGGGGACCTATTTGGAAAAAGTGGAAAGGCTGGCCGCTCTGGTGGACTTTCTGGTCAACGAAACCCATAACGAGCCGCTGCGTGAAAAGCTGCAGAAAGCGGCTTTCCACTGCAAAAATGATCTGCTGACCAAAATGGTGCGCGAATTTCCATCCCTGCAGGGAATAATGGGTGGCCTTTATCTGCAGGCAGCCGGAGAAGAGGAAACGGTCTGGAAAGCGATTTACGGTCATTACCAGCCGCGCGGCCTAGTGGATGAGAAGCTGGATGACTTGGGCGCTGGAATCCTGTCCATTGCCGACCGTATGGACAACATCGCTGGTTTTGTCGGCAAGGGGATTAAAATTTCCAGTTCCAAGGATCCCTATGGTATCCGCCGTGACGCCAATGCGATCATTAAAATCATTATCGATTTTAAATTGGCTTTGGACCTGAGTCCGTTGATTCGCCTGGCCGTGCTCAATTTCGCTAAAAAAGACGCCGATTTGCAGCTGGATTGCAAAACCATCAGAGAACTTTTTCTGTCAAGGCTGGAGAACTCCCTGAAAGATTTCTGGCAATTCCGCTATGATGTTGTGAACGCGGTGCTTGGCAAGGATACTCTGGCAGTTTATGATACATTTCTGAAAGCAGAGGCGCTAACCAAGCTGATCGCTTCGGAGCTGGTCGATCAGCTGACTGCCCTGCAGCGGCGATTGAAAAATATCAGCAAGGGTTTTAAACGCTGCAATTTTTCCGAAGGGCTGCTCAAGGATAATGAAGAAAAGATTCTTTCTGACATTTTAAAAGAAGCGAAACCGCGCATCGATGACCTGATCATCAAAAAGAATTATCTTCAGGCCAGTTCGGAAATTCTAGAGATGAAACCGATTATTGACCGCTTTTTCGATAAAATTTTAGTAATGGACGAAAACGAATCACTGCGCAAGAACCGCATCGCCCTGCTGCAACGCATCGATGAATTGCTGTCCAGCGTGGCCGATTTTTCATTGCTTGTCGAACTTAAACCAGGAGAAAAAATATGAAAGAAATGCCAAGTGAAAATTTGCGAAACGTTGCCTTAGTCGGCCATGGTCATAGCGGGAAAACAAGTATGGTATCGGCCTTGCTGTTCAATACCAAGATGGTCAACCGTTTGGGCAAAGTGGACCAGGGCAACACGGTTACCGATTATGATGAAGAGGAAATCGCCCGAAAAATCTCCATTCAAGCATCTCTAGCCTATGTCTATAAAGATAAAATCAAAATTAATATAATCGACACCCCGGGATTTGCCAATTTCATCTGGGAAACCATGGTGGCGCTGCGGGCTGTAGAAACCGGTGTGATGCTGGTCAGCGCCCAGGAAGGCGTTCAGGTTCAGACCGAAAAGATTTTCGAAGCCATGAGCGACACTCGAAGGGCGGTACTTTTCGTCATTAACAAGATGACCAAGGAATTGGCCGATTTTGACAAGACTTTGGACTCTCTAGGCGTGATTTTCGGCAATAACGTGGTGGCCGTGCAGATTCCGATCGGCAAGGGCTCGGATTTCAGCGGTTTGGTGGATATCATAGATATGAAAGCGTACCAGTTCGGCAGCGATGACAAGGGGGAGAGCAAGGAAATCCCCATTCCCGACACGCTCAAAGAAGAGGCCGCCCTGCGCCGTGAAGCGCTGCTGGAAAAAATCGCCGAAAATGACGAAAAACTCATGGATAAATATTTTACCGCTGGCAATTTAACTCACGAGGAAATCTGCCAGGGTCTGAAAAATGCCTTGCTGCAGCGTAATATTTTCCCGGTGCTAGTCAGCGATGCTGTCAGCAACCGCGGTGTCCAGCAGCTGCTGGATTTTATAGTCACCTTTTGCCCGGCTCCAAGCGATTTCGCCCCGCTGGTTACGAAAAACGGGACTGCGCTCAAGGCTGACCCGAACGGACCGTTTGCCGCTTTAGTTTTCAAAACCATCTCCGATCCGTTTACCGGCAAGGTCTCGCTGATCAGGGTTTTTTCCGGGACCTTCAAGCCTGACACTTTTTATTTCAATTCAACCAAGGAAGTCGAGGAACGGGTGGCCGGTTTGTTCCTGCTGCAGGGCAAGGTTCAGGAATCGGCGGGTGAGGTCAGAGCCGGAGATATCGTGGCCGTGGCCAAGCTCAAGGAAACCCAGACCGGTGATACCCTGACTACCAAGGCCGACAAGATCAAGCTGCCGGAAATCACGTTCACCGTGCCATCCATCTCTTTCGCCATCGAACCCAAGTCCCGGGCCGATGAAGGCAAGATTTCCACGGCCCTGCAGCGCATCATGGAGGAGGATCCGACTCTGAAGATGCTGCGCGATCCCCAGACCAAGGAACTTGTCATCTCCGGCAACGGGCATATGCACGTCGAACTGGTGGTCAACAAACTGAAACGCAAATACGGAGTGGAAGTGATGATGAGGACGCCCAAAATCGCGTACCGTGAAACCGTGCTGGGCAAGTCCGATGTCGAAAAAAAATACAAGAAGCAGAGCGGCGGCCGCGGCCAGTATGGCCACGTTCTGATCCGCATGGAACCGCTGCCGCGCGGCAAGGATTTCGAATTCGTCAATTCGCTGGTCGGCATGTCCATCCCGCGCAATTTTGTGCCGGCCATTGAAAAGGGAATTGTCGAAGCCAAAAATTTCGGCGTGCTGGCCGGATACCCGGTGGTTGATTTCAAGGTCGAACTGTATGACGGCAGCCACCATGAAGTTGATTCCTCGGACATGGCCTTTAAAATGGCCTCCTCCATGGCATTCAAAATGGCCATGAAGGCTGCCAAACCTACCATCCTCGAACCGGTGATGAAAGTGGAAGTGGTCATTCCCGAGGAGTTCATGGGAGAAATCAATGGCAACCTGAGCGGCCGGCGCGGCAGGATCCAGGGCATGGAAACCAAGGGCAAAAATCACGTGGTCAAGGCGGCGGTGCCCATGTCGGAAATGCTCGATTTCGAACCGACGCTGACTTCGATCACCGGCGGCCGCGGCAGTTTTTTCATGGAATTCTCTCATTATGAGGAAGTGCCGGGACACCAGCAGAAAAAAATCATCGGTGAGGCGGTCAAGGAAGGCCGGGTCAAGGAAGAAGAAGAATAGTTTTTTCTCGGCGGTGTCCCATTTCTTTAGGATTAGTTTTATTTCTTTAAGACAGGTTTTGCCAAAAAACTTTGGCTAATTTGGTTTTCAAATGGACTTTAGTTTTTAAAAAAAGAAAGGGAGGAACGGAGGGTTTTCCTCCCTTATTTGTGGGTAGAAAAGATCAGCGGTTTTCAGCCGGGGGAGGGGTTTCCCCTTTGTCGTTTGGTACTGGTGGTGGGGGAAAATCGCCCCTGCGGTCGCGGATATTGTCGCGGATATGCTTAGGGATATCTTTTTTTAATTTTTCTATTTTCTGAATCTGTTCCGGGGTCAGGGTGTCGCGCACGTCGAGCAGATAGTTGAGATGGTCGACCTGCAGGTCGGTTTTCAGTTTGCCCATGGCCCGGACCATTTTTTCCATTTCGCGGCGGTTGATGCTGTTGTTTTTGAGCAGCGAGGCGAATTTCAGTTCCAGCACCTTGATGTCGGAGCCACGACGGATGGCGGCTTCCTCTTGGGCCAGCATCATGTTTTCGATTTTCTGTTCCTGCGTCTGGGTCAGGCCGATTTCGCCTTTCAAACGCAGGATAAACCGGGCTTCGAAAAGGTTGTTTTCCGCCATGTACAAGCCGAATTTCAGGTTAGGGAACATATTGGGCCAGGGCTTCTTGTCAGCCTGGGCCCGGATCGTTACGCTCAGCATAATCAGTACCATCAAAAAGAAAATAATTTTTTTATTCATGAGCTTCTCCTTTTTCGCGGGACGGGGTTAAGAAAAACCAGTTGCGGCTCAAGCGGTAAAGCAAGTTCAGCCTTTGACTGGGTTCGAGAATAACATTTATTTTCAGCAGGGCGGCGATGAAATCCCGGTTCAGCTGGTTTTCCAGCTGATTCAATTCATCGGTCAGGTTATTGACCTTTTGCGGATCGCAGGCGGGGTTGCCCATTTCTTCAATGATTTCCACCCTCTTGTCCCGTGTGTCTTCTTTGGCCAGCAGCGAATTGATTTTGAATTTGTGAATGATCTCGCGCACCTGCTTTTCCTGCCCGGCGGCCAGGAGAAAATCATTTTTCATTTCCAGTGGCGGCCTGATGCCGTCTTTTTTGTGAAGCGCCCTTTTGTAAACCAGCGCTGCCAAAAAAGCCAGGTTCAAAGCCAGCGAGATGGCCAGTAAAAAGGTCAAAAATTTACTATTTTTCATGATCGTCTCCGCTGAACAATTCCAGGGTGCTGTCATGGACGGCCAGCAGCCCAAGCTCCCGGCTCTCCGCCAATACGGCGCTGAAGGTGGTGGGTGGCTGCGCAGCGGTTGCCGGTTGACCGTTTGCTGATATTTCCAGTAAAAAACCGCTGATAAATATCATGAGACATGCCAGTGTATAGGCTAAAGACGGCAGCAGGCGGAATTTTTTTTCAGGCCGCGTCCGCAAGCCGGCCATGATCCGGGAGGAAAAGTCCGGGGCCGGTGCGAGCGGAGTGAGGCGGCAAAGGTTGCCAACCAGATCTTTGCAAGCCTCCCATTCAGACTGGCAGGCAGCGCAATTTTCCAGATGGCGCTCCAGTTCCCGTGACTGCGGGAGCGAAAGCTCTCCGTCCTGGTAAGCGCTTAGCCGCAAGATTACTTTTTTGCAGTTCATTTTTTCCTCGCTTTTAAAACAAAACCGGAGTTTTTTTCTTGCAAGTTGATATTTTTTTTCAGCCGGCTTTTAGCCCGCGAGATCAGGGTTTCGATTTTGGGAATCGACCAACCGCTGATTTCCCGGATTTGTTTATAGGAAAACTCCAGGTAGATTTTCAGAATCAAAGCGATGCGCTGTTCTTCGGGCAGGTAGCGCAAATTTTGGATAATTTTTTCATCCCGTTCTGACTGTTCCTGATCAACGGTATGGGTGGGAGCCTGTATGAAAGGGACTTGATTGAATTCCCGGCCCAGCAGGCGTGAAAAAAAAACTGTCCGTTTTTGGCGGTTGAGCCAGTTCAAAGTCATGTTTTTGGCAATTTTAAAAACAAAGGCCGAGAAGTTGTTTTGCTTTTTATAATAGGGGAGGTTTTGGTAGATTTTAAAAAAAACGTCCTGGGCGATGCTTTGGGCTTCATCGCGGTCGGCGGTCATGCTGTTGATAAAATTGATAATTTTGCCGCTGTAACGGTGGATCAGGATTTCGAAATCCCGGGTGCGGCCTTCCAGCACCGAGGTGATGATCTCATCATCACTCAGCAATTCATTAGCCATGATTTATTATAACACCTGGCCGCGGTTTTTCTTGCGGAAGCACTCAGTTTTTCTCGCGGGCGGCCAAGGTGGCGATAATGGCACTGGCGGCCAGAAGATCATCGACAATATAATCGGGGCGCGGGCAGCTTCCTTCAAAAGCAATTTCGCTGCTCCGACCCTGGCCGGTGCGCACCAGCATGGTCCGGCACCCAGACGTTTTTCCGGCCAGGATGTCATCGGTTTTGTCGCCGATCATGAAGCACGAGGGGAGGTCCAGTTTAAAGTCACGGGCGGCCTGGAGCAACATTCCCGGGGCTGGTTTGCGCAGCGGGCTGTCCTGGCGGTAGCCGCTGATTGTACCATCAACCAAAAACGGGCAGTAATAAAAAGCGGCGATGGCGGCGCCGTTTTTTTTAAAATGATTTTGTAATTGCCGATGCAGAAGGTCAATCTCCTTTTCACTGCAAATCCCCCGCGCCACGGCTGATTGGTTGCTGACTACGATGACCAGGTACCCGGCTTCATTCATGGCGCGCACGGCGGCGGCTGCGAAGGTAAAAAAGCCAACCTGGGGAAAACTGCAGATGTAGCCGTGGTCTTGGATAAGGGTGCCATCGCGATCTAAAAATACGGCTTTGTTCATTCTATTTTTTTCTCCTGCGGGACATACTTTCACTTTGATTTCAACCAGTCTTTAAGTTGTTGAAATCATCCAGTGAAAGTATACCATCACTTGATGTTTTCAGCGATTACCTGTGTTGGCTGAAAACATAGTGATGGTAGACAAACTAGATTCGCTTCCTGCGTCAGCGAATAGTTTGTGCTGCCGTTGCGGTCTAAAAATACGGCTTTATTCATTTTATTTTTCCCCCAGCTGGGACAAACTCCAGAGTGCCTCAGCTGCGGTCAAAACTTCGGCGCTGGTTACAGCGGTCATACAGCGGTGGTCGGTCGGACATTCACGGTGCCGGCAGGGAGCGCAGTCGGCGCTGTGGTAAAGCAGCCGGTGCGGTTCGGCCAGCGGGGAGGTTTTGCGGGACTCGGTGGGTCCGAAGATGACCAGCAATGGGACTTTCAGGCTGGAGGCAATATGCATCAGCCCTGAGTCGTTGCAAATGGCCAACCGACAGTTCGCAAGGATGATGATGGTTTGGCGTAGGGTCAGGCGTCCGGCCAAATTGTGGATGCGCCCGGACAAACCGGCCGCGATCCCGTTTATTATTTCTTTTTCACCCGGGCTGCCGAGCAGCAAAATCTCTATGGCCGGGTGAGATTCTTGCCAACCAATTATCACTTCGCGAAATCGTTCCGGCAGCCAGGCTTTGGCGCTGCCGTAAGCCGCGGCTGGAGCTATAGCCATCAGGCCACTGCTGGCGATGATTCCCAGGTCGGACATCATAGCGGTTGCCCGGGATTTTTCAGCAGCGGATATCACCAGGTCGGCGGAGAAAGGGCGCAATATTTTTTGCCTGGCCAGGTGTTCAATGATTTTTAAATAATAGAACTGGTGGTGCTCATTGTAGTCGCGGTGGGGGACTTTGTCGGCCAGGAGCCAACCGCGTGCGTCCCGGTCGTAACCGCTGAGGATGTTGATTCGGGCCAGGCGGAAAAACAAGGCTGAAGCCAAGGAATTTGTGAAAAGGATGCCGCGCTCAAAACGATTTTTCCTGAGACGTCTCAAGCTGTTGAAATATCCACTGGCTGACCAGTGATCGGGAATGGCAATGATCTCATCGATTTCGGCAATGTTAAGAAATATATCAGCCAGGTAGTGTTTGACGATCAAGGTCAAACTGTCGTTGGGGAAATATTCTTTAAATGCCCTGATAGCGGGCAAACTCATAATTCCGTCGCCGATCCAGTTGGGCGAGCGGATAACGGTGTTCATCCAATAACGTTCGCTCAGGATTCAGATTGCGGCTGATTTTCTTCTTCCGTGGCTTCTAAATCTTCTTCAACTTCGCCATTGTTTTCTGCAGCCGCTTCGGCCTCAAGCTCCTGGTTTTCTTCATTCAGCAGGGTTGGGTCTTGGTTAAGAATATCAAAATCTATTTTCCCCTGTTTGAATTCCTCCATGGCTATGGTTAAAACATTTTCGGCTTTGATGTCAACTTTTTTTTTGGCGCCGCCAATGAGTTGCTTGGCCCGTCGGGCGACCAATATAGCCAGCCTGAATTTGCTGTCTATGCCGTTTAAATTGTACACATCTTCCTCCGTAACCCAGCAGAGCTGCGAAGTACCCTGCAAGGGTGGATAAGAGCCCTTAGATAGTAAATTCTAAAATTTTAGAACAAATTTTGAATTTACTATAAGGCTCTAAAAAAAAATTATAGCAGAAATCGGGACTCCACGCAAGTCAGCTTCATATATGCTATACTTAAAAACGGAGGCAACGTGGTCAAAGTATTGAACGGCATTGATGTCCTGCCGCAGGCATTTGAAAAAATTATTGGCAACCGGTGTCTGGCGTTGATTACCGGAAGTGCCAGCGCAAACGCCAGCGGACGCCCGGTGTACGAAGTAGTACGACAATTGGCAGGGGAGCGGTTGCGGTCCATATGGTCGCTGCAGCACGGTTTTTTTGTCGATAAGCAGGACAACATGATCCTGTCTCCGTCACATATCTGGAAAGAATTAGAGTTGACCATCCGCAGCCTTTACGGTAAGTGCCTGCTGCCGGAGGAAGATTGGCTGGACGGTATCCAAACCCTTGTAATCGATATTTTTGATGTGGGCACCAGGGTATACACTTTTGTCAACCACCTGGTGCTGATCCTGCGTTGGCTGTCCGGGCGCAACATCGAGGTGATTGTCTTGGACAGGCCCAATCCGCTAAATGGTTGGCAAGCAGAGGGCCCCATCTGCCGGCCCGATTATTTCAGCATCGTCGGCCAATTACCCGTTCCCATGCGCCACTCCTTAAGTGTCGGCGAGTACCTGTCCTATGCCTTGAGTTATTACGGTCTGGATCTGCAATTGACCGTGGTAAAGGTCAGAAACTGGAAGCGGGAAGATTTTTTCAATGGGATTTGGACTTATCCGTCACCAAACATGCCCTCAATGGCCGCGGCCTTGGTTTATCCGGGAGCAGTTTTACTCGAAGGCACCAATTTGTCCGAGGGGCGGGGCACGACCCGGCCGTTTGAATTCATCGGCAGCCCGTTCCTTGACCATTTCCGTTTGCGCGCGGAGTTGGAAAGATTGCAACTTCCTGGCGTATCGTTCATTCCGGTTTTTTTCAAACCTGAATTTTCCAAGTTTACCGGTCAGGTGTGCCGCGGCCTTCAGGTCCAGGTGCAGGACCGCTTGATATTCCGTAGCTTTGCCGTTTATTATGAGCTGATCCGCTTGGCTAAGCAATTTCACCCCGGCCACTTTCGCTGGCAGACGCCGCCTTATGAATTTGAATTCGACCGCCTGCCCATAGACATGATCTGCGGTTCGGATCTGATCCGCAAAACCATCGAACGCAATGCCGGTTATGCTGAGATTGCAGAACAGGTGGAGCGGGAAATTGCCGGGTATCGCGAATGCGTCAGCCCGTTCCGGTTATATTCATGATCATCATTCCCTGGAACGAGATCATGTCCATCGCCAATTTGGATAAAATACGTGATTGTATACTGGCCGACGGAGTGATGGCCTATCCCACCGACACATTGTACGGGTTGGGTGGAAATTTTTTTTCCCTGGCCTTGAGCCAAAAAATTGACCGTTTGAAAAAACGGCGCGATCTGCCTTATTCAGTGGCCGTGGGCACGCTGGCCATGCTGGAATCCCTGGTAGTGAATATTCCTGAAATATTCCATTTGCGGCTGTGTGAGCTGCTGCCCGGGAAATTCACTTTTTTGTTTGCGGCCAGCCCGGCCATCGATACCCGGCTTTTAAAAAACAGCACCAAAATCGGCATTCGCCTGCCGGACCTGCCGCCGCTGCTGCAGCTGATAGAAAAAATCGGTCTGCCCCTGGTCAGCACTTCGGCCAACCGCAGCGGCCAACCGCCGCTGAACGATCCAGCCCAAATCGCCGGCGAATTTCCGGAAATAGATCTGCTGATTGACGGCGGCGTCCTGCCGCCGTCCACTGGCTCCACACTGGTCGATCTGGGCGAAGCGCCACCGCGCCTTGTCCGCGCTGGCGATGATGCTGAAAAATTTAGTGATCTGATGGCCGGGATTTGAGAATTCCCATGACCTGCCAAAGAGGTGCTATATGAACATTTTATTCCGAGGCCAAGCCTCATGAATGTTTTATTTGTCGGAACGGCGTTTGTGAAAATGTTGCCCTGGCTGCAGGAAGATTTACCGGGCCACCAAGTTAAGGCGTGTTCCAAAGAAGAAATGCCGGCGCAACTCGCTGGTACTGAAGTCCTGGTCCCTCCGGGGTCGGAGGTGGACCAAGACCTCATGCTTCTGGCCGGGCCGCAGCTGAAATTGATTCAGCAGTGGGGAGTGGGCGTCGAGGCCATTAATTTGGAAGCCGCCGCCCGGGCCGGCATTTATGTCTGCAATGTACCTTCAGCCGGAACCGGCAACGCTGAAAGCGTGGCCGAGATGGCCTTGTTGCTGATGCTGGCTCTGGCCCGCCGCTTGCCCCTGGCTTTGGAAAACGTCAGGAAGCAGATCTGGTCGTCACCGCAGGGGAAATCCCTCTGGCGGAAAACTGCCTGTGTTGTCGGCCTGGGCCATGTCGGCCGGGCTGTTCTGCAGCGACTGGCTCCTTTCGCTATGGAACTGATCGGGATCAACCGTAGCTGGAAAGAAGATTTCAAATCCCTGCCTTTGACCGAGTTTTATTCATTATCGGCTTGGGACAACGGCCTGGCCAAAGCCGATTTTGTCATTCTCTGCCTGGCCCTGAACCAGAACACCGCCGGTTTTTTTTCCGGACGTGAATTTTCGCTATTAAAACCGAATGCGTATCTGATCAATGTCGCCCGCGGCGGGTTGATCGATAAACCGGTCTTGCTGGCCGCGCTACGCAACCGCAAGCTGGGTGGTGTCGGGCTGGACGTTTTCTGGGAGGAACCGCCCGATCCGGCCGACGAGATTTTCATTTATCCCCAGGTGCTGGCCACGCCGCACGTGGGCGGCGTCACCGATACTTCTTTAAAGGGCATCATGGCCGTTGTCGCTGCCAACATCAACCGCTTGGCCGCCGGCCGGGAACCGCTCCATTGCCTCAACCTGGGCATTTTGAAAAAGTGATAAACTTTTTTCCTTCCTGGAAAGAACTGACTGAAAAAAATTGATTTTCCCATCATTAACCTTTATAATCACAAGTTGTTATTGCAATTAATTATGAAAAAAACACTTAAGAAATTATTTTGCGCAGCATTGCTTCTAGGTTCATTAGAACTAAAGAGTGTGCCAGGAAAAACAGTAGATGAAAAAATAATATGCGATGATTTGTTTGATTTTCCCAACCCAAATGATAAACCATATTACCAAAAAGCTGACCTGATTCAAAATTCAAACCAAGTATGTTTTGAACTAAAAGGACAATTATTTAAAGAATCTTTTTTTCATAACAACATAGAACGGACATTTTGGACGTATATTCCGTCAAATTATAAGCCTTTTGAGTCAGACCCGGCATCTTTGATTCTAATCTTTCACGGACATGGCGGAGACGGTCTTGGCATGATGAACTATGTTGAATTCAAGGAATTGGCTGAAGCAGAAGGCAATACAATAATCATAGCGCCAGACGGTACAGGAACAGATGGAAAATTTTCATGGAACGCTTATCATTGCTGCGGCTACGGCTTGCAAAATAATTCTGATGATGTAGGGTTTATCAGCCAATTAATAGATTATGCAAAAGCAAAATATAATACTGGAGCAAAAGCGGCAGCAACAGGTCATTCAAACGGCGGAATGTTCTGCTACAAACTGGCATCGCAGCTTTCAGATAAAATAATTGCTGTAGCAGATGTTTCTGGCTGCAGCGGAGGCAAATCTGAACCGGGCGCGCCACTATCATTACCTACCAAACCAGAGCATGTAGTTCCTGTCATGATGGTGCATGGCTTTAAGGATGATGTTATTCCTTTTGATGGCTGCAAAGAGAATTGTTATAGAGAAGACTTTCCGTTTTATGAAGGAGAAAAATTATGGAGAGATTTTTATAATTTTAACTGGTTGAGTATGTCAAAATATGATGAAGAAAAACAGTTTCGGCATAATCAATACACTTCCGAAGAGGGGGCATACAGGATCAATGGTGGATCCATCGTTCGAAAATATCCTACTGTCGTTGAATCTTTTTTATTTACTAATTCAGGTCATGAATGGCCTCTTGTTGAAAACAGCACGATTTTCATAACTAAAACAATATGGGATTTTTTCAAAAGATTTTCTGAAAACAGAGAAGCACCTGAAATTGATAGAGACAACAGAAACATAGAAAATCGTGTTAGATGAAACTATTTATTCTAAGGAGGTCGAACCATGAAACAACTCAAAGGCAGCCGCACGGCTGAAAATCTGCTCAAGGCGTTTGCCGGGGAATCCCAAGCCCGGATGCGTTATACCTTTTATGCAAAAACTGCCGGTAAAGAAGGATTCAAACAGATCGAGGAAATATTCCTGGAAACCGCGGAAAACGAGCGCATGCACGCCAAACTGTTTTACAAGCACCTGGTCGCCCAGCTCAACGGCGAGTCGGTGAATATCCAGGCCGCCTATCCCGTGGCCCTGGACACAACGGTCAAGAACCTGGAATACGCCGCCAACGGCGAAAATGAAGAATGGTCCAGCTTGTATACTGGATTCGCCAGCATCGCTGATGAAGAAGGTTTTACCGATGTTGCCCGCACCTTCCGCGGCATTGCCACGGTGGAAAAAAGGCATGAAACCCGCTACCGCAAGTTGCTGGAAAACGTAAAGCGGAAACAGGTTTTTTGCAAGGAAAAAAAAGTTTTTTGGAAATGCCGCGTCTGCGGCCAGATCATCGAGGCTAGCAAAGCCCCTGACAAATGCCCGGTGTGCGACCATCCCCAGGAATACTTTGAAGTATTCGTCGAGAATTATTGAGCGCCAAGGAGACATTTATGAAAAAAATGGATTTGTCAAAATTCACATTGGCGGACCTGCTCTTGGCCGCCGTTAAAAGTGAAATAGCGAGCCAGGAGATCTATTCCCGGCTGGCGCTGCGCGTGCAGAACGCTTTTTTACAGGAGCGGCTGAATTTTCTCGCCCTGGAGGAAAAAAAGCACCAGCAGGCTTTGGAAAACATTTTCCGTCAGCGTTTTCCCGGCCAGGATATCGTTGTCCCCGATCATCCGGTTGTCCCCATGCCGGAAATCCGCTTTGGGGATGAGACGGTCCCGCTCAGTGAAATCATTACCCAAGCCATGAAGGCCGAGCAGGCCGCCCACGATTTTTACCTGCAATTGGCCGATCGTTTTGGCGATGATTTTGAGAAAAAGAACCTGCTCCTTTATTTTTCGATGATGGAAATGGGGCATTATAAATTGCTGGAGCTGGAAAAAAGCAACCTCGAGCGCCTGGAAGAATTCGGCCAGGAACAGGAGATGATCCACCTCGGCCCTTGAGGTCCCCGATGAGGGGGCCCCTGAGCCTGCGGACCTGCGCGCGAGTGCGGTGTCAGTTTTCCCTTAAGCCGGAGTGATTTTATTATTTGACATGACCATTGGAATAGGTTATATAATCTAAAATTATGCTGTTCAATTCCATTGATTTTTGGGGATTTTTCGCCGTTATTTTTGCAGTGTATTTTTTCGTACCGCAGAAATTCAAATGGTTTTTCTTATTGCTGGCCAGCTATTTTTTTTACGGTTATTGGAAAAAAGAGTATTTGCTGCTGCTGGCTTTTCCCACTTTGGTAACTTATTTCGTCGCCCGCGGCATGGCCGCGGCCCAAACGCCCGGCAGGAAGAGGCTTCTTTTCTGGTCTGGCCTGACGGTTTCTCTGGGCCTGCTCTTTGTTTTTAAATACTTGGAATTGTTCCGGCAGACCCTGCATGACCTGGCGGGATATTTCGTGCACATGCAGCCTTTGTCGCCCCTGAAGATCATCCTGCCGATTGGCATTTCCTTTTTCACTTTCAGGATACTCAGTTACCTGATTGACGTTTATTATGAGCGAATTCCAGCCGAAAGGCATCTGGGAATCTACGCTTTATACGTGTCTTTTTTCCCGCAATTGCTGGCCGGACCGATCGACCGGGCCGCGCGCTTAATCCCCCAGTTTAAAAATCCGGTTTATTTTGACTGGGAAAGGATCACTTCGGGCTTCAGATTGATAGTTTGGGGCCTGTTTAAAAAAATAGTCATTGCCGACCGGCTGCTTTGGTTTGTGACCCAGGTGTTTCGTCGTCCCGAGAGACAGGCCTTGTACCTGATTTTTGGCGCTTATTTTTATGCTTTCCAGATTTATTGTGATTTTTCCGGTTACAGCGATATGGCGGTCGGTGTCAGCAAAATTCTCGGTTTTGAATCAATGAAAAATTTTGATTTTCCCTATTTTTCCAAAAGCATTAGCGAGTTCTGGAGCCGCTGGCACATTTCGCTTTCCAGCTGGTTGCGGGATTATCTGTTTCTGCCTCTGGCCTATGCCACCATGAGAAGGATCAAAAGCGCGAAACTGCTGGCTGTCAAGGCCGAAACCTGGGGTTATTTTACTGGCATTTTTTTTACCATGCTGCTGGGCGGCTTGTGGCATGGAGCAAGATGGACATTTGTCATCTGGGGCGCTTTGTTCGGAATATACCAAATGTTTGCTTACGCCAGCAAACGGTTGCGCAAAAAAATCGTCAAAAAAATCGGTTTGCAGCGCCTGCCCTGGCTACATACGGCCTTGAGCGTTTTTATCACATTCAACCTGGTTTCCTTCGCCTGGATCTTTTTTCGCGCCGCCTCGTTCAGTAAGGCGTTGACATATATCAGTTATATAAAATTGCATTTGCCAGAAGATGGCAGCGTGCATTTTTATTATAATTTGGTTTTGCTGCTGTTCTTTTTGCTCATTGAATATTTTTATAAAAACAGGGACCGCATCGTATTTTGGCAGCGTTTTCCCCGGCCGGTTAAAATGGCCGCTTTCGCCTTTTTTTGCTGCCTGCTGCTCGTATTGGCCATGGACACTTCCAATGAATTCATTTATCTGCAATTTTAAAAAGCAGTACAAAAAGGTAGTTTTCGAACTGCTGGGTTTTGTTTTGCTTCTTTTTTTGTTTGACCGCTTGTTGTTTGCGCTGATCCAGCAGCGGGAGTCGTCTTTTTACAGACAAAATACCACTTATTCATTGAACGATAAATTTGCCAGTATCTATAAAAAAAGTGATTACAAGATTCTGATTTTCGGTACTTCGCGCACTTATGACGGCATCCATCCTTGGTATATCTACAACGAACTGGGGATCAGGGCATTCAAAGAGGCATTCGTCGGCAAAGGGCCGATGTACAATTATTATTTTTATCAGGAATACAAAAAACAAATGGGTATCCCCCGGGTGGTGATTTATGGGGTCGATTATTTCATGTACAATATCACTACTTCAAGGAGCTGGATGCAAAGGTTTAATACGGGCGTGACTGACACCCTGTATTACAACCGCGGCATATCGATGCTATTGGCCAATAAAGGCAAGATCGACAACTTCTTCAACACTGTTTTGAATGATTTGCAAAAAAGTCTCAACCGTGTTGAATACTCTCAAATCGAGCAGGACCTTGTTCTGATGGAAAATTACATGGGCGTACCCAATACGGGAGACGTCGTCACCCAGGAACCGCCTCAATATGACAAGGTTTTTTTCTTTCAATACCCGGGCCAGGAAGGCGTTTATTTCTCCCGCTTGATGGAGGAATTGCATCGCGATAAGGTAACCGTTTTGCTGATTTCCCTGCCCGATTATATCGGCACCTATTGGACCAACATATTCCATAGAAAGTACCTGCGAGCTTTTAGATATTATCAAAGAAAGTACAATAATGTTCATTTTCTTAATTACAACCATATCAAAAAGTTCGATCTCAATAATCCCGAATACTTCATCAACGGAGGCTATGGAAGGACCAACTCCCATCTTTCCCGTGCCGGCGCGGAAATTCTCAACCGCTTGCTCATAAATGATCTGCGCAAATACCTGCCTGAAAATGATATTCAGAAGCGGTAGTAGGCATCGCCACCTGTGGCTGGCAGCAGTGGCTCTGCTGATTTTGGTTGCGGTAATATTTTATTTTTTGCGATATAGAAAAGGAACAATTTCCCCAAAAATCGTTAATACCGCAATTGATAGTGCGAATCTGACTTACCTTGCTTTTGATAAAAATAATCAAAAAAAAATGGAAATCAAGTGCCGGGAATCACAGAAACAGAGTGACGACCGGTTGCTGATGAAAAAAATCTCGGCTACGATTTTTAAAACCGACAAACTGGAAAAGGATATCCAGGTGACAGCCGAATCGGGAATCGTCAGCAATAATTTCTACAATTTTGATATTCGTGGCCGCGCCCGTATTTTTTCCAGTGATTTTTCCCTGTCCAGCCAGAGTTTTTTTTTAGAGAACCGTGAGTTGCTTTCGAGTCGGGACGGGGTGGATTTTAAACTGAAAAACGTCAGTGGCAGAGCCGCTGCCGGGTTGGAGTATTTCTTCAACCAACGCACATTGAAACTATTTAAAAGCAAGGGTACCTTGGTTAGAAATGGGAAATCTTATGATTTTCAAGCCCAGACTTTCTGGGTGATAAAAAAAGGTAACTTGATGATTTTGGAAAAAAATAGCGAACTGGTCGGCGGTGGGGCGACTGTCAGGGGAGATTGGATATCTCTGGAATTTGACGAAGGTTTTGCTAATCTGCAGTCAGTGTCTAATATTGGCAGTTGCTTTTTCAACATGGTGGAGAACGGAGAAAATGGCCGTTCGCAAAGCAAAGAAATTACCGCCAATTTCATTCGCATAGACTATAATCCCGATGGCCGTCTGCGGCAAATCATGGTTCAAGGTGCCGGCAAAATAACTCTGAATGATCAAAAAAACAATGCCCAGATCGCATCCGATAACATCAATATTTTTTTACGCGACGAAAACCAAACCCTGGAAAAAGTGCAGGTCCTGACCCGGGGCACGTTGACCAGCCGCGGCCAGGACAATGTCACGGTCAGCGGGGATTCTTTGGTGGCCCTGTATTCCCAAGACGGGGTCCTTGCCGAAATCAAAGCTGAAAACAACTGCGAATTCAGTACGGACGATTTCCGGGGCACGGCTGACTCTATTACTTATGATGCTGCGCATTTTCTGATAGATATCGCTGGCAAGGATGCCGCCATAATCAGCAAAAAAAATATTTTCAACTCCAGTCATTTTTTGATCTATACCAAGCGCAGACAATTAAATTCAGATAAAGGTGTCAAGGCAACGGTCATCCCGGAAAAGAAGAACGTCCTGTTCAAAGCCAAGCCATTGTTTATCACCGCGGCCGCTATGGAAATGACCGATAAGGGAAATATCATTCGCTTCAAGGAGAAAGTCAAACTTTTCCAAGATGATATTGAACTGCACGCCGGAGAAATGATTTTTGACAGCCGCAGGAACCGCATATCCTGCCAGGGGACCGCGGACTTGAAATTTTTCAATGAAAATGAGATGGTGGTTTTGCGCGGCCAGACGATTTTTTTCAATACCCCGGAGCGCAAGATTATCATTGCCGGCAACGCCACCCTCAATCAGGCTGAAAATATTCTTGGCGGCCAGCAGATTGAATTGAGTTTTGACCTGACCAATCAGCTGGAAAATATTTTGGCCATGGACAATGTTACTTTCAGTAAGGAAGATTTGTCCGGAAAATCCGGGTTATTACATTGGTATTTCAACAAAAAAATTATTTTATTTGAAAATTCCGCCCAAATCACCAGAAAAGATGCCGGGACAACCAAAGGCAAGAAATTGCTTTTGAATTTAAGCTCCAATGAAATTAACGTTTCAAGCCAGGAAGACCGTGCTGAAACCATTATCAACCAAGATTAGAACCTTAGAAAAAATTATCTACTCAATAAGTGTGGATAATTTTTTATTAAAGGTTCTTATCCAGCAAAGCTGGGTCGGCCGTAATCATAGCGCCCTGAGCAAGAATTTTCTTGATTTTTTATTACATTTTGATTATGATTGATTGTATTTTTAATAAATTTGTTTAAAAAGAAATGAAGGGGAAAAAAATACTGGTAGTCGATGATGAAATTTGTATTTATGAGCTGCTGACAGGCAACCGCTATTTGGAGCATAAATGAAAAAAAATATTTTGCTGGTCCTCTTGTTTGGCCTGGCGTGCCTATTGCCGGCGATTGAATTCATGAAGCTGTCGGAAATTAAGCCCGGAATGGAAGGCGAGGGCAAAACCATATTCAAGGGCAGTACTATTGAAACCTTCAAATTCAAAGTGCTGGGAATACTCGACAAGTTTGTTTCCGATAAAAATATGATCATCGCTGAGCTTTTTGCTCCGGAATTGACCGATGGCGGCGTCATCGCCGGCATGAGCGGCAGCCCTGTCTACATAGGCGGCAAACTTATCGGTTCTGTATCTTACGGCTTGAGCAATTTTTCAAAAAAACCAATCGCCGGTATCACGCCTATTGAAGATATTCTGAAAATCTCAGATTACAGCGGTCAGGTCGCCAACGTGGAGATTTCCGACATCAAGATTGATTTCAGCAAGGAAAATGTCAAGCGTGTGGCCGAGGCGATTCGAAACCAGCTGGTCAGCCGCATGAATTTTTCTCCGGCCAAGAGCATGATGCCGATTAAACTTTTTTCCAGCAGCCGCGGCTTTAGCCCCGAAGCGGTTGCAATTCTTCAGGAAGTCTTTGTGCCGCTGCAAAATTTCAGTATCGGCAAAGACATTGATAAAAATAAATTTAATGAAGAACTGTTTACCGTCCATCCGGCCGACGCTGTTTCCATTCCCCTGATCCGCGGCGATGCCATGTATGCCGCCACCGGTACGGTGACCTACGTCGATGGTAAGAAAGCGTATGTTTTCGGCCATCCCTTTTTCAACCTGGGCACGGTTGATTTCCCACTGCACCGGGCGGAAGTCATTTCCGTAGTTCCTTCTTACGAAAGCTCTTTCAAGCTGGTCGTTACCCGGAATATGGTTGGTGCCGTTCAGCAGGATCGTTTTTCCGGCGTTCAGGCCGAATTGGGTAAAACCCCCTATATGATTCCCTTGAAGATATTTTTGAAAAACCGCAACAAAATATTCAACCTTGAACTGGTCAGTCATCCGCTGTTGACGCCGGCTCTTACTTATATGTCGCTGCTGAATGCCCTGCTGGCCGAGTATCAGGAATTTGGCTTTCAGTCCATTGCCGTTAATGGCAAAATTTTTATTGAAAACGAAGACAACGTGGTTTTAAATGATCTTTTCAGCGGCACCTCGGCTTTTGATGAGTTTTCCAGCCTGGTGATGGCTGTCAATTATTTTTTAATGAACAACAAGGAGAAAAATATAAAAATCCAGAAAATGGATTTTGAAATCAGCGGCCGGGAAGTCATTAAAAAAGCCGAATTAGAAAATGTTTTGATCGATAAAAATGCTTATCTCCCTGAAGAACCGATCGCTATCAGAATGTTTTTGAAAAATGAAAAAGGTGCTAATTTTGAAGAACAAGTCGCTATCAAAGCCCCCAACCTGAAACCGGGATCGGTTTTTTACCTGATGGCAGCCGACGCCATGGAAGTAACCGAATTTGATAACAAGTTCATCAAAACCGATTATTTCCCGACCAAGCTGAACGCCCTGATCCGCGCCATCAACAATATCCGCAAGAATAACCGCATTTATTTGAAAATCTTTGTTCCTTCGCAGGGAGTTTTCATCAATGGTTTTGAATATCCCTACCTGCCTTCTAGTGTGAGCAATGTTCTGTTCTATAATTCCCTCTCCAAAGATCAGGCCAATGTACAAATATCAACTATCGCCGAATACCAGTATGAAGTTCCCGCAGTTGTGAGTGGAAAAAAGATTTTTAAATTAACCATCAAAGAGAGGAAAAATGAATCGTAAAGCACTCGCTTTTTTAATCATCGTTACCCTGGGACTCGGTCTGGAAGCGGTCAAGGTTAAGCAGTTTGAAAAGAAGGAATTTAATGATTTCCAGAAAGGAAATTTTCAAAATGTCAGTGTTGACAGCGACGGCAGGTTATTTCTGGGGCCCAAGATCAAGAATTTGCCCGGTCCGGCCGAGGAATTTTATTTTTCCGCGGCAACAGCCAAGAATGGAGATCTGTATTTGGGAACCGGCCATAATGCCGCGGTTTATAAAATCAATAGCGCCGGCAAAACGGAAAAGATTTTCAAGGGTGAGCAGCTTGACGTCTACGCCCTGCTGGTGACCGGTAATGGCGATGTGATTGCCGGCACTTCACCCAACGGCAGAGTATTCCGGATTACGAAAGATAACAAGGTCAGTGAACTTTTCAATCCCGATGAAAAATTCATTTGGGACCTGAAGGAAGACAAAGAAGGCAATATCATCTGTGCCCTGGGCAATACCGGTGCAGTTTACAGCATCCATAAAACCGGCGAAGTGGAAAACATTTTCATGGCCGAGGATTCACATATTACCAGCCTTTATATCGGCCAGGACAATTCCATTCTGGCCGGCAGCGGCGACCGCGGAATTCTTTATGAAATTAAAAACCACAAAACCAAAGCCCTTTTTGATTCTCCATTGGAAGAAATCAAGGGCATCACCGTTGACGATGAAGGGAATATTTATTTTGCCGCGGTTAGAAATTTCCTGCCCCAGAAAATTTCCAAGGAAATTGAAATCGGTCCGCTTTTTTCAAAAAAAGAAAGCGAGGAAATAAATCAGATCAAGGAAAAAAGCATTCTTTATTGTCTGCAACCTGATGGCACTGTGGAATCGATCTGGTCTTCCACGGAAGAATTTATTTATGCCCTGTATTTCGACCCTGCCACGCATGCGGTTATCATCGGCACCGGTAATGCCGGCCGGGTGTACCGCGTGAACAAGAATGGCACTTTCTCCCAGATTTGTGAAAGTGATTCGGCTCAGGTATTCAAAATCGTGGCCAATGACAATGGCTATATTATGGTTGCCAATAATACGGCAGCCATCACCCAAGTGGAAAACGGCCTCAACGCTTCTGGAACTTATTTTTCTGATATTTTGGACGCCGGCATTCAATCCCGTTTCGGCCGGATTACCTGGAATGCCGATCTGCCAAAACAATCGGCAATCTCCTTTTCGGTGCGGTTGGGGAATTCGGATAATCCCGATAAATCATGGACAAGCTGGTCGGCGCCCTTCAGCGATCCGGATAATTCGAATATAAATATAAATGGCTACCGCTTCCTGCAAAGCAAAATTGTTCTAAATTCGACCAATCCAAGCGAAACTCCATATCTGAATGGTTTTTGGATTTATTATTTGGAGAATAATTTGAAACCCCAAATCAGCCAGATATTTATTCGCAAAACAGCGGAAAAAAAGCCGCTGCCCGACACTATACCACCTAAAAAGTATTTGTATGTCAGTTGGCTTGCAGCCGATCCCAATCAGGACCGCCTGAATTTCAATTTGTTTTTGCAGAAGCTTCCAGGCAGCGATTGGGTGCAATTCCGCGACAAAATTCAGGAGGATTGGCTATATCTTGATACTGAGCTCTTTGAAGACGGGAAATATCTCTTGAAAGTGCAGGCTGATGACGCCCTGGACAATACTCCGGCCTGGATCAAGACCGCAACCAGAATTTCGTCGCCCTTTATCATCGATTCCACGGCGCCTGTCCTGACCGGTTTTGTCGTTAGCGGCAGCAATGTCAGTTTTACGGTCAGTGATGAAAGTTCAGCGCTCGCCCTGGTCAATTATTCCCTTGATGGCAAGGAGTGGTTTCCTGTTTTTCCCGAAGATATGATTACCGATTCTAAAAGTGAAAAATTCAACTTTGCCCTAACCAATAAACTGGGTTCACATGTGCTGTTTATCAAAGCCATTGATGAATTTAATAATTATAAAGTTTTTCAAAAAGCCATTTAGGAGGTACCCTTGACACAAGTGAAAACAATTTCCACTCCCTTAACGGATGAAGTGATCGCGCAATTGAAAGCCGGAGACAATGTGCTCATTAACGGAACTATTTTCACCGGTCGTGATGCCGCTCATAAAAAATTGTTTGATTTGATCCAAAATGATGAAAAACTTCCTTTTGCTCTGCAGGGGCAGATTATTTTTTATGTGGGCCCCACTCCGGCCAGGCCCGGGAAGCCTATTGGCTCGGCCGGACCGACTACCAGCTACCGTATGGACGCTTTCGCGCCCAAGCTGTATGAGCTCGGATTAAAAGCATCGATCGGCAAAGGATCACGCAATGCTGAAGTCAAGGAATCATTAAAAAAATTCAAAGCTGTTTACCTGGCAGTAACCGGCGGAGCTGCCGCGCTGGTTTCCAAAAGCATCAAAAAAGCCGAAGTGATAGCCTATCCGGAATTGGGGCCCGAGGCCATCCAAAAGCTGGAAGTGGAAAATTTTCCGGCCCAGGTAATCAACGATATGTATGGCGGCGATATTTACGAAGAGGGCCGCAAACTCTACGAAAGGAAATAGGAGTTCTTGGTGAAAATTCATGAATACCAAGCCAAGGAGCTTTTTAGAGCTTTTCACGTGGCTGTGCCAAATGGGGAAACCGCCGCTACGGCCCCAACGGCGCTGGCCGTAGCCGAAAAACTGGGTTATCCGTGCGTAATCAAAGCTCAAGTTCATGCCGGTGGCCGGGGAAAAGCCGGAGGCATAAAGCTGGCCCGCAACCGCTCCGAGGCTGAAAAATATATCGGGGAAATCCTGGGTATGACGCTGGTCAACCGCCAGACCGGCCCTCAAGGCAAGCTGGTCAGAAAACTGCTGGTCGAGCAGGGATTGAATATCTGCCGCGAACTATATTTGGCCATTATCATCGACCGCGAAAAGGAAATGCCGGTCATTATCGCCTCATCCCAGGGCGGGATGGAAATCGAGGAAGTGGCTCAGGAAAATCCGCAGGCCATTTATAAGGAACATGTTCATCCGGTTATCGGACTGGCTGACTGTCATATTCGCAACTTGGCTTTCAAGCTGGGCTTGAGTAAAATTCAGCAGAAAAATTTTTCGCAATTGCTGACCAGCCTGTATGAACTTTTCATAAAAAAAGATATGTCGCTGGTGGAAATCAATCCCCTGATTGTTACCGGTAACGACGAGGTGATGGCTCTGGATGCCAAAATTACTTTTGATGACAATGCACTTTTCCGGCATCCCGAAATCGCGGCTTGGCGTGATGTTTTTGAAGAAGAGCCCCTGGAGGTGGAAGCTTCAAAATATGAACTGAATTATATCCGCCTGGATGGCAATATCGGCTGCATGGTCAATGGCGCCGGTTTGGCCATGGCTACCATGGATATCATCAAGTATTACGGCGGCGAACCGGCCAATTTTCTTGATGTCGGCGGCGCCACTTCGGTGGAGCGGGTAAAGGAGGCGTTCAAGATACTTTTGGCCGATAAAAATGTCCGGGCTGTTTTGGTCAATATTTTCGGCGGCATCGTGCGTACCGATCTGGTAGCCAACGGCATTGTCTATGCGGTCAAAGGCATGGATATCAGGATTCCCATTGTCATCCGCCTGGTCGGCACCAATGAGGAAGAGGGTCTGCGGATTTTGCGCGAATCGCAATTGAATTTCATTACCGAGAGCGAGTTGGGCGAAGCGGTCCGTCGGGTAGTCGAACTGGCCAGGGGAGATTGAACATGTCCATTCTGGTTGATAAAAAAACACGCGTAATTGTTCAGGGTTTTACCGGGCGCGAAGGCACTTTCCATGCCAATCAGATGCTTGAATACGGAACCAATATTGTTGGCGGCATCACCCCGGGCAAGGGCGGGCAAATCAATCTGGAAAAGCCTGTTTTCAATACCGTGGAAGAGGCGGTCAAGGAAGTGGGAGCAGACGCGTCTATAATTTTTGTCCCCGCCCAGTTTGCCGCCGACGCCATCGTGGAAGCGGCGCTGGCCGGCATCGGTTTGATAATTTGCATCAGTGAAGGCATACCGGTGCTGGACATGGTCAAGGTCAAGCATTTTATCCGCACTACCAGTTCACGCCTGATCGGACCGAATTGCCCGGGCATCATTTCTCCCGGAAAGTGCAAAATCGGGATCATGCCTTCACGGATCCACAGTCCGGGCAAAGTCGGCATCATCTCGCGCTCCGGGACGCTGACCTATGTGGCCGTGAACCAGATCACCTGCGAGAACCTGGGCCAATCCACCTGCATCGGCATCGGCGGCGATCCGCTTATTGGCATGACTTTTGTCGACGTGCTGGAAATGTTTAAAAACGATGAACAAACCGAGGTAGTGGTAATGATCGGCGAAATCGGCGGTTCTTTGGAAGAACAGGCCGCTGAATATATAGGTAAAAAATTTCCTAAACCAGTTGTCGCTTTCATCGCCGGCCAAACCGCACCCGCCGGAAGGCGTATGGGCCACGCTGGAGCGATTATCTCCGGCGGCCGCGGCACGGCCGCCGAGAAAATGGCGGTTCTGAAAAAAAACGGCGTGCATGTGGTGGAAAATCCTGCTGAGATCGGTACTGTCGTAAAGAAAATCCTTGGCTGATGCGAAAAGCAGCCGCTGGGATCTTTAAAGGAGGAATAGAATGAATGGACAACGCGGGAAAATAACTTTCATGAACCTGATCGTATTTTTAATCCTGGTTGTTGGCGGGTTCATGGCTTTCAAGTTCATCGCCACCGGCATTGAAAAAAAACAGATCAAAATAGAAGTGTTCGATGCGCTGGGAATCGCGCGCGGCGGTGATGTCGATAATTCCCAGTTCATGGCAGTCATTGAAAGCATCTTGAAAAAGAAAAAAGTTGAAATTCTTGAAGTTAGCGCTGATGTGGATAAGAGCAAAGGCAAGATTTACTATTCCTTTAAATACAAGATCGATACCGATTACGTACTGTTTAAGCGCAGCGAGATCGTTGAAGTCATTGATGAAATAGACAGCTATGGTTTATGAATCAGATCGCGGCCTCTTTTTTCTGAAGGTGTTTTTTGCCTTCATCGCCGCCATTTTTTCCATTTTTATTCTGAAGGAACTGCGGTTGATTTTCATTCCTTTCTTTATCGCGCTTTTCCTTTATTTCATGCTGCATGAAGCGATGCACAAGCTGAAGAAGTGGAAAATTCCCAAAACCGTGATCATGATCGGCCTGTTGCTTATCATTTTCATCTGCCTCTTCCTGCTCGGACTGCTGATATTCACCGGAGCTTCGTCCTTTATCAACGATTTCCCGGCTTACAGCGCCAAGATCACCCAGATTGTCAAGAGTATGATGGCTTCCCTCAAGCTGCCGCTGCTCGATGTCAAACAGTATATAGCCAACATCAATTGGGAAAAGACTTTCAACCCCACTCAGATCACGGCGCTGGTTTCGGGAACCTTGGGCGATTTCACCAGCTTTATCGGCAACCTGTTGCTTGTTCTCCTGCTGCTGATGTTTATGCTGGGCGAGAAGATTTCGATGGTCACCCGCATCGCCCGGACCCTGCCCAAAGAACGGGCGGAGGAGTTGCAAAGCATTGTCACCACTATCGAAACCAGGATTCAGCATTACCTGTTCATCAAGACCCTGATGAGCGTGGCCACGGCAGCATTGGCCGCGCTGATCCTGCTCGTGGGCCGGGTCGATTTCATCATATTTTCCGCCCTGCTGATCTTCTTTTCGAATTTCATCCCGACATTTGGCTCGCTGCTCGGTACGATTTTCCCGGTGCTGATGACGTTTCTCCGCTACGGTTTCTGCCTGCGCCTGGTATTGGTCACCGTCAGCCTGATGGTCATGCAGTTCGTCATGGGCAACGTTTTCGAACCGCAGGTCATGGGCAAAAGCATGAGCCTCTCGCCGATCATCATCCTGCTTTCCCTGATCTTTTGGGGCTGGCTGTGGGGCGTGGTCGGCATGTTCCTGGCTGTGCCCATCACTTCGGCGTTGAAGATCATTTTTGAGAACATCCCCACGCTGAAGCCTCTGGCCGCCGCCATGAGCGGAGAATAAACCGCTAAAAACCGCATGTTGACTTTTTGTTATTGCTGTGTCATCATTACTATTCAGGAGGATAAATGAATATCAAAAAAATTGTTTTAATCACATTGGTGCTTTTTTTAAGCGCTTCATTACTAACTGCCGCCTACACTAAAAAGAATACTCCGTTTCGCCGCAGCAACACCTTGACATTCACGAAGGGCGACATGTTCCTTACCCCGCAAATCGGCATCAACTCATACGCCATTCCTTTCGGAGCCAACTTTGAGTATGCTATCACCGAAAACATCGGCCTCGGCGGCACGGTCATGATATGGCTGTGGAGCGATATGGGATATTCGCAAAGTATCATCCTGCCTTCGGTCGACGCTGCCTACCATTTTACTAAGCTGGAAGTGGATAAACTCGACTTGTTTGCCGGTATTGGCCTCGGATTCTCCATTTACAACTCCGATTGGGGGACCGGGTCTTCGGGAATTTATATTGATCCTTTTGTCGCTGGCCGGTACTGGTTCTCTGATAAAATTGGCGTCAGCCTGCGACTGAACATCGGGCTCATCGGCGATTGGAGCGGTGTAGGCGGCTTGCTTGGTGTAGTTTTCAAGATCTAACCGGTACAAGTTCGAATTTAACGATTCAGATTCATCAGGGAGGAGAGATCGATTTTTCCTCCCTTTTTTTTTCAGCGAAATTCCGGCAGATAGCGGCTCGATTGCAGAGCAAATTCGCCGTGGTACTCGATCTTGCCCACCAGCAGCCGGATCAAAGGTGCTGGGAGAAAGCGGCCCGGCCAGACTCCTGAATCTTGGGGATGATGGGTCGCTGTCCAGGTGATATAAGCCAGTTCTTCCCTGCCGAGTGATAAACGTTCATTGGTTTTGCAGTGCGAACAGAGCAGGCCGCGGTAATCACTGCGCACCCAAGCCCTGGTCAGATCGTTGGTCGAGCAGTTTGAACAGCGACTGGGGTTGAAAAGGAGCCCTTCGCTGCGCAGAAACCAGACCAGGAAATAAAGAAGCAGCCAATCCATGGCCAGTTTGTTCTCCCGGCCGCGTAAAATTGCCAGCAACAGTTTATATATGAGGTTGTCGCGCTGATTCAGGGGAATGAATTTAAGGACGATTTCGGCTATCAGGTAAAAATAAAAAATATTTTCCGCCGCCGAAACCACCGCAAAAAAACTTTGCTTGATTTCGCCCTTGGACAGAGTTGCCAGTTCTTTTTCCTCGTTCCAATAATAAAAAAAATCACCGGCCGTGAACAACTCCAGGAGAGAGCCGAAGCGATTTTTCATTTTGGCTGCTCCCGGGGCCACGGCCTTGAGCAGTCCGCGGCTTGAGGTCAGCAGGTAAACCAGCTTGTCCTGTTCATTCAGTGGTGTTGTCGATAAAACCAGGGCACTGGTAGAAGCCTGGGGCATTTTTATTAAAGGCGGGAAATTTTTCCGGTCTTCATTGTGCCATTAATGGAGACGCTCGTAGAAAAATAAGGTTTTGACGGCGAAAAACATGAAATACAAACTGAACAAAATCAGGACATAGCCCAGAATCTTGATGATTTTCCTGGTTCGTTCCGGGGAGAAAAGGGCTTTCATCTTATTGGTAATTAAAACGATCAGGGTAAAGTAGGCAAAGCCACCGAGCATGACAGTAATAAAGAAAAATATTTCATATGTCAGGGTGAGGGGGATATAAATACTAAGCTTCTTCATGAAAGAGAGGGCGATCATCCAGGAAGCGATAGCCAGGGGATTGATCATGACCAGGGCCAGGCCTTTGGCGAATGCCCAGCGTTTTCTTTTTATTCTTTCGGCCAGAGCTTCTTCTTTTTTTTCGATTTTTTCAAGAAGGCGGGCATCCTTGAGAGAAAGGACGCCTAGAATGAAAGTGATGATCGCGGTGATCAGTAAAAAAATGCCTTCAATTAAGATATTATAGCCGTTCTTCAGGAAAGGGGAGATGCCGAAAAAAGCAACCATGGCCCAAGTGGCGTCGCCTAAGGAAGCCCCAAGGGCGACACTTAAAGCTTGGGCGTGATGTTTTTTGACGGCATTTTGAAAAACTTCCAGGTTTACCGGACCGATCGGAATGCAGAGAAAAAAACCGGTGAAGAAACAAGCCAAATAAAAAAGCATTGAGGTCAACATTATTATTATTGTAACTGATAAAAGAAAAAAAAGTCAAATACTTAAAAAAATAAGAACAACAATTTAAACAAATAGGCCGAGACTGCTGCCACTGCGACGCTTAAAAAGGCTGAAGCGCTGACGGTTTTCCAACCGAATTCTTTCCACATGACCACGAAAGTAGCGAAGCAGGGGAAATAAAGGGTCACAAAAACGACAAATACCACTGTTTGGCTTAAAGTTAAAGGCAGCAGGGTCAGCGAGGAAACCCCCAGGGCTTGACTGGCCATGACGATGATCAATTCCTTTCTGAAAAAACCAAAGACCAGTGTTGTGCCAAGTTGGGCGGGCAGCCCCAGCAGCCCTTTCAATAAAGGCGAAAAAAAAGCATTGATCAGTGGACCGATGCGCAGATAACCCAGCCAGGCCATGGCCACGCTGCCCAGCAGCAGCAGGGGGATGACCTGAATGGTGAATTCTTTAAGTTTCTGTCCGGTTTTGACCATGGCGCCGCCCCAGGAAGGTGATTTGAGATCCGGAATTTCCATGATCAACCCGCCTGGTTTTGCCAAAAACAGTGAAATGATTTTGCCGGTGGCGGCGATTACCAGCAGAACATAAAGGTAGATGACCAATGCCCAAACCGGCCCGGCAAAGGCCGCGGTCAGGGCAAAGATCACAGCGTTGCGGGCCGAACAGGGAATGAAAGGCAGCAGCAGGGCGCTCAATAACCTGTCGCGCTTGTTTTCCAGGATGCGGGTGGCGTAAAGGGCCGGGGCTGTGCAGCCGAAGCCGAGGATGAAGGCGGCCACCGATTTGCCGTGCAGTCCGATGCGGTGCAGCAGGCCGTCGAGCAGAAAGGCGATGCGCGAAAGATAGCCGGTATCTTCAAACAGCGAATTTAAAAAAATAAGCGGTAGAAAATAGGGCAGCACGATACCAAGGGAACCGGCCAGGCCTTGAAATAGACCGTCCGCCGTCAGCCAGAGAAAGCCGGAAAAATTTTGCAGGGGAAGGATGAGTGGCGGTATCTTTGCCAAAACGGGGGCAATCAAGCCGTTGAGCAGATTGCCGACGAAAAAGATGGCAGCATAAAAAACAAGAAAATACGCGAGCAGGAAAAAGCGACCGAACAGGGGATGGAGAAGGAAACGGTCGAGGCGGTCGTGAAGCTGAACCTTGCGCCGGGAAGTGAAGAACGAAATTTCCTCGCTCAATTTCATGGCTTGATGGTGCCTTTCATAAGCGATGGATTCAAAGCAATCGCGCTGGTGAAATTCTCTGATCTCCCGGCAGGCGGAAACAAGAGCGGCAGATAGTGATTGCTGCAGGGTTTCCGGGACCATGGATGGATTTTCAATGGCCTTGATGGCATAGAAGCGGCGGCTGCCGTTCCTTTGTTCCCCAGCTTGCGGTAAGGCTTGCGCCAATTTCTGCACCAGGGTTTCGACATGGGCCGTATACGGCAAAATCGGCTGGAGATTTGGCGGCCCGGTCAGTTTTTTTAAGCAGCGTTCCATGAGTTGCAGCACCCCTTTGCCGTACAAAGCGGCAGTGGAAACTACTGGGATACCCAATAGTTTTTCCAGTTTTTCCGGGTCAATTTTAAGGCCGCGCTTTTCGGCTTCATCCTGCATGTTCAGGGCGACGACCAGCGGCAGTTCCAGTTCGAGCAACTCGGCGGTCAGCTCCAGGCTGCGGGCAAGCAGGGTGGAATCGACCACGTTGATGATCAGGTCTATTTTCTCGCCCAGCAAATATTTCTGGGTAATTTTTTCCGCTTCATCCACGGCATTCAGGGAATATGTGCCGGGCAGGTCCAGCAGTTGAAAAACCTTTCCCTGCAGCTGAATGGTGCTTTGGATGATTTTTACACTGGTACCGGCGAAATTGGCAGTGGCGGCCTTGATGTCGGAGAGGACATTGAACAATGTGCTCTTGCCGGCATTGGGCTGCCCGACCAGCACGATTTTAAAGCTATTCATCTCCGACCATGATTTTTCGGGCCAGGCCGTGGCCAATGGCGATTTTACTGGAATGGGTGGTTAAATTCCGAATCAACACGGGACTCCAGCGCGACTGGTTAATCTTGCTGATAAAATCTCCCACATGAATTCCCAGGGCCAATAGTTTTTTTCTGGCCTCCAGGCCGGCTGTTATTTGGATAATTTTATATGGTTTTCCGCTTGGAACCTGATTCAGACTCATTATTTTCATTAAATATCATACACCTTATTTCAGCGTTGCGTCAATGTTTTTTAATTAAAAGAAGATCCCCAAGGGGGACATACTTTCACTATGATTTCAACAACTTAAAGACTGGTTGAAATCATCTAGTGAAAGTATACCATCACTTGATGTTTTCAGCGGGGCCAACACTATGTTTTTGGCAGTCTAATAAATTTGCCAAAAACATCGAGTGTTGGTATAGTCACACTAGATGGTTTCAGCGGCTGCCGGAACTTGCTGAAACCATAGTGTGATTACTACCCGAGTTAGCTGAAAACATAGTGATGGTAGACAAATTAGATCCACCGAAGTCGGTGGATAATTTGTGCTGCCCTTGCCCAGAGGCGATTTTTAAGATAAAATAACATGGTGTTAAATTTATTTCATAGGAAACAAATATGATTAATCTGGTGACCGGAGCGGCCGGTTTTCTCGGTTCGCACTTGTGCGATGCGTTGTTGGCCAATGGCCACGAAGTGATCGGCCTGGACAATTTTTTCACCGGCAGCAAGGAAAATATTCGCCATTTGCATGCCGATTCTCATTTTGAAATCATCCGTCATGACATTATTCACCCCATCCTCCTTGAGACCGACCGGATTTACAATTTCGCCTGCCCGGCTTCCCCGATTCACTACCAGTTCAACCCGGTCAAAACCATAAAAACCTCGGTACTAGGCACCATCAATATGCTTGGCCTGGCCAAGCGGGTCAAGGCCCGTATCCTGCAGGCGTCAACTTCGGAAGTATATGGGGATCCAGAAGAGCATCCCCAGAAAGAATCTTACTGGGGGCGGGTGAATCCCATCGGCCCGCGTTCCTGTTACGATGAAGGGAAACGGGTGGCCGAATCCCTGCTGATCAATTACCAGCAGCAGAACCACGTGGATATCCGCATTATCCGGATTTTCAACACCTATGGACCGCGCATGGCATTGAACGACGGTCGGGTGATCAGCAATTTCATTGTCCAGGCTCTGCGCGGCGAACCGATCACCATTTTCGGCCGCGGCGAGCAGACCCGGTCGTTCTGTTATGTTTCCGACCTGATCGACGGAACCATGCGCATGATGGAACAGAACGAATTCAGCGGCCCGGTCAATCTGGGCAATCCCGAGGAGATTACGGTCCTGGAACTGGCCGAGTTGGTTTTGCGGCTGACAGCTTCCAGATCAAAGATAGTGTTCCAGGCGCTTCCGATCGACGATCCGGTGCGGCGCAAGCCGGATATCTCCCTGGCCCGGGAAAAGCTTGGCTGGGGGATCAAGGTGCAATTACTGGACGGTTTGCGGGAGACCATTGATTATTTTAAAAAAATACTGCCGGCATAAAAAAAGATCCCGGGTTAGCTGGCGGTTGACGTAATAAAAAATGAGGAGGTTCTGATAATGAAAAAACGCGGTTTCGCGCTCGGAGCGCTTTTATTGGTGTTCTTTGTTTTTGCTGTGTTGGCCGCCCCGGCTGAGTCTGAAAAAAAAATGTCGAAAAAAGCTGGAAAATTAATGGTCAAGGCCCTGGAAGCGATCAAACAGAAGCAGCCGGACCAGGCTATTGACCTGCTGAATCAGGTCCTGGTATTGGCTCCGGAAAATGCCATGGTGCATCACAATCTGGGTGTTCTGTATTTTGAAAAGGGAATGGCGGACGAAGCCATCGGCGAATTCGAAGAGGCCCTGCGCCTGCAGAATGATTACCAGAACGCGCTGCTGGCCTTGCGGCAAACGCTTTTTGAAACTGCCAAGAAGACCAGCGGCAAACAGGACTATGAAAAGGCCAACGCCTATTTGCTGAAGCTGGTCGGCCTGCCCCGCCCTGTCGCGGAAAACAAAAATCTGCTAGCATCCGCGCAGTATTTGCTCGGTTACAATTTTTTCAACCTCAAACAGTATCAACAGTCCCTCGAGTTCTTCGGCAAATGCCAGGCCAGCGAAGGGCTGGAAAAAGACAATTTGGAACTATACGCCAACGCTACCTATTTTTTGGGCATGATAACCCATGTCCAGGGCCAGTATGGAGTTTCCAGGGAACATTTTCAAAAATATCTAGCCCTGTATGCGGGCAGTGAAGCCAAGCCCGAATTTTTTACCCAGGCTAATTATTTCATCGGTGCCAACTTTTTCCGCCAGCTGGAAGAAAAAATGGCCAAGGGCGACGTGGCCAAAATGAACGAATCAGCCGCGGAAATTCTGCCTTACCTGAACATAGCCGTGGAGAACAAGATTTCCAGCGAGGACGCCTACGTCATGCTGGGAAACTGCCATGTCTACCTGAAGGATTATGACAAAGCCGTGCAGACTTACCAGCAGTTGATTGAACTTTTTCCGCAGTCGCTGCAGTTGAAAAACTACCAGACTTTTTTACTGGAGCTGCAAAAAATGCAGAAGCAGGCGGAGAAACCGAAGAAAAAACGCTGAAATGTTTTTTACGCAGATCAACCGGGATGAAAGTTGCTTGGCTCGAACCGGCCGCATCGAAACCAAAAAAGGCAGTATCGACACCCCGGTTTTCATGCCCGTGGGTACGGCCGGGACAGTCAAAGCCCTGACCCCGCAACAGCTTAGCGATGCCGGGGCCCAGATTATCCTGGCCAATACCTATCATTTGTTTCTACGGCCGGGAACCGAAGTGATCAAGCAATTCGCTTCGCTGCACCGCTTCATGGCCTGGGACAAACCCATTCTTACCGACAGCGGCGGTTTCCAGATATTTTCCCTGCGGGCCAATGCTCAAGTCGATGATCAAGGGGTGTATTTCAAGTCTCATCTGGACGGCAGTTCTTTTTTTTTGAGCCCCGAAGCGGTGGTCGATATCCAGAACATCCTGGATTCAGATATTCAGATGGTTTTGGACCATTTCGCACCCTATCCGGCCGGCCGCGAGCAGGATGAAAAAGCGCTGCAACTGACCAGTCACTGGGCAACCAGGGCCAGGGAGTATTTTTTAAAAACCAATCAACACAATTTTCAGTTCGCGATTATCCAGGGCGGACTCTATGCCGATTTACGCGAACAATCACTGCAGGAACTGCGCGCCATGGATTTCGACGGTTATGCCATCGGTGGTTTGAGTGTCGGCGAAAATCAGCAGGAATTCCAACAAATACTGCGACCCCTGGCGCCGCACCTGCCGGCTGACAAGCCGCGCTATCTGATGGGTTCGGGTACTCCTGAAGATATTCTTTTCGCGGTTGAAAATGGCGTGGACATGTTCGACTGCGTGCTGCCTTCACGCAATGCCAGAAACGGCACCATGTTTACCTCGCGCGGCAAGGTTAAAATCAAGAATGAAAAATACAAATTAGATGATCAACCGCTGGATAGCACTTGTTTGTGTTACACCTGCCGCTATTTTTCCCGGGCTTATCTGCGGCACTTGTTCATGGCTAGAGAAATCCTGGCTTCGATATTGAACACCATTCACAATATCCATTTCTACCTTGATTTTATGGCAAAAATAAGGTATGCTATCCAATCGCGCAAATTCATCGAATTTAAAGAGAATTTTTTAACTCTTTATAAAGGAGAATAATATGCCCCAAAGTAATATGTTGGTCCAACTGCTTCCATTTGTCGTCATTTTCGGCATTTTTTACCTGCTGATCATCATGCCGGCCCGCAAAAAGCAAAAACAGCACCAGAACATGATCAACTCCGTGAAAGGCGGGGAGCGGATTATCACTGCCGGCGGGATATACGGAACTATCACCCGGGTGCTCGATGACCGAATTGAAATTCAGGTGGACGGCAATACCAAGCTGCAGATCACCAAATCCTCCATTTCCACGGTTTTGGAAATGGGCGGCGACAAAAACAAGTAATTTAAATTAGCCAGCTGCATACGTAATAAAATCTGATGACCTTTCGGACAGCTGTTGCAATAGGATAAAAGGAGAAAAAAGATGGACAAGTCTATGACCTGGAAAATTGGTTTGATCATTGCCGTGATCGTCCTATCGATCTGGCTACTGTGGCCATTGGATAAAAAAATCAATTTGGGTCTCGACCTCAGAGGTGGGATGCACCTGATCATGGAAGTCGTGACCGACGAGGCTTTGGCCATCCAGTCCGACATGAGCGTTACCCAATTGAAAGGACTTTTTAAGGACGGCAGCATCAAGTATGAAAAGATCGTCCGCAAGGGCTTCAGTAAAATAGAGATTACCGGCTCGCTGCTCGATGATGAGCGCAAGATTAAAGACATATTGGACGATGATTTCCGCGATTGGACCTATACGTTCGGCGGCAACCTGATCGTGCTGGCGATGCGACCCAACATTGAGCAGCAACTACGCGACCAGTCCGTGGACCAGGCTCTGGAGACCATCCGCAACCGCGTCGACGAATTCGGTGTGGCCGAACCTACCATCCAGAAAGAGGGTATGGCCGGAGACAAATTGCTGATCGATCTCCCCGGCATCGACAACCCGGAACGGGTCAAAACCCTGATCAAGAGCACGGCCATGCTGGAATTCCGCCAGGTGATTTCCGGGCCTTTCCTGACCGAGGAAGCAGCTCTGAAGAATTATAACGGCCAGCTTCCCGAAGACCTGGAGATCGTCAAAACCAATCCGCGGCGCCTGGACAAGGGCTTTTACGTGCTGAAAGCGGCCACCGTTGTCCCGGGCAAGGATTTGAAAAGCGCCCGTCGAGCCCAGGATGAATACGGCGCCCCGGCCGTCGGCTTCTCTTTCAATTCCCAGGGCAGCGTCCAGTTCGAAAAGTTCACCGCAGCCAACATTGGCAAGCAGCTCTCCATTGTCCTGGACGACCGCATTGAGAGCGTGGCTACCATTCAGGATGTCATTTCCGGTGACGGCATCATCCATGGCCGCTTCACCATCGATGAAGTCGACGACATAGTACTGGTATTGCGCTCCGGCGCCCTGCCGGCCCCGTTGAAGTACATCGAGGAAAGGACCATCGGCCCCTCGCTGGGCGCCGATTCCATCCGCAAGGGGCTCCTGGCCTGCCTCGGCGGTTTGCTGCTGGTGGTGCTGTTCATGCTGGTCTACTACCGGGCCGCCGGCTTGAATTCGATCCTGGCCCTGCTGCTGAACATGCTGATCCTGATGGGCATCATGGCTTATTTCAAGGCCACCCTGTCCATGCCAGGCATCGCCGGCATCATCCTGTCCATCGGCATGGCCGTGGACGCCAACGTGCTGATCTTTGAGCGCATCCGCGAGGAATTGAAAGCGGGCAAATCGCCCAAGTCGGCCATCGACGCCGGTTTTAAGAAGGCGTTCTGGACGATTTTTGATTCCAACCTGACCACGGTCATTTCGGCGGTCTTCCTGTTCCAGTTCGGGACCGGGCCGATCAAGGGTTTTGCTATCACCCTGATCATCGGCATCGCGGCCAGCATGTTCACCGCCATATTCGTCTCGCGGGTGATTTTCGACCTGACCTATGGCCGGCGCAAAAAGCTGGCCAAGATCAGCATATAGGAGTGCATCATGTATTTATTCAAAGAAGTACCCAATATCAAGTTCATTAATAAAAGGTATTACGCTTTCGCTCTGTCGGCCTCCATCATCATCGCCGGCCTGGTGTTGTTTTTTACCCGCGGTTTCAACATGGGCATCGATTTTTCCGGCGGCACCATGATCGAGGTCAGTTTTCTAAAACCCACCTCCATCCCGCAGGTCCGCAATATATTGAACAAGATCAACCTGGGCGACGCTCAGATCACGCGGATCGGCAGTGAAAACAAATTTTTCATCAAGACCATGGCTTCATTGAAAAAAATGAACCTCAAAAATGCGGTGAAAATTGAGGCTGTCGAAGAATACGAGATCGTGGCCCGGGAGATCCGCAACGGCATGTTGGATGCTGCCGAAATGGGGCAAGTGGCGGCAGGGAAAATAGACCTGAACAACACCGCCGAAGGTGAGATCGCCCGTTTCTTGCGCGACAAGGGCTTGGGCGACGAAGACGCTCAAGCAAGCGCTAAAATCGTTATCGGCCTGCGCAAGAGTAAAACCGGCATCATCAATGATTTTTCCGCTCTGGAAAAAGCAGGGATTAAGCACCGAGTCATGACCGTTCTGCGCGCTAACACGTTTTTGAGCAAATTCACCTTTTTAAGCGTGGAATTTGTCGGCCCGCAGGTGGGCCAGGATCTGCGCCGCAAAGCCGCTCTGGCCTGCATCTGGGCCCTGATCGGCATGCTGGTCTACATCGCTTTCCGCTTTAAATTTTTGTATGGTTTGTCGGGCATCCTGACCCTGGCCCACGATGTCCTGGTCGCCCTGTCGTTCATCCTATTTTTCAATATCGAAATGTCGCTGCAGGTTGTTGCCGCCATTTTGACCATTGTCGGTTATTCCATCAACGACACTATCGTGGTTTTTGACCGCCTGCGCGACAATCTCAAGATCATGAAAAAGGACGATTTGGAAGCCATACTGGACAAAAGCCTGAACCAGACCCTGAGCCGGTCGATCTTTACCTCGTTGACGGTTTTCCTGACCGTCATGTCCCTTTTCCTTTTCGGCGGGGAAGTGATCCGGCCTTTCGCCTTCACCATGCTTGTCGGGGTCATCGCCGGCTCTTACTCGACCATTTACCAGTCCTGCGCCTGGCTGAAAGTCTGGGAAAAATATTTCTTAAAAAGAAAAAAAAGTTGAATTTATACTTGAATTCTTCTTTTTTTTATTATATAAGACATTATGGAAATATTAAAAAACTCTCATAGGGAGGCTTAGCATGTTTGGTGATTCCTTAATAATATCGTCTGGTACACGCAAACACACTCAGAAATGGCTGACCTTGCCGATTTCCCTTTTGCTTCATGGCTTACTCATCGCAGCGATTGTTGTTGTTCCTTTAATGATGGCCGAAACCAATCTTCCACAGGTCAAGGTGACCAATGTCTTTGTCATGAGTCCTCCGCCGCCGCCACCTCCCCCCCCGGCGGCAGCCAAGAAGAAGGGCAGTGGAGAGCAAAAAGCAAGTGATACCACCAAAAAGGCTGCCAACAACAGGCCAGTTATTGCCGGCAGGCTGGTAGCTCCAATTGAAGTGCCCACTATTATCCAGGAAGAAGATTTGAGTGGCTTTGCAGGTGGCGTCGAAGGCGGCGTCGAAGGCGGTGTTGAAGGCGGCGTCGAAGGCGGCGTTGTCGGTGGCGTTCTGGGCGGTGTGGAAGGTGGTCAACTCATGGAAAACACCCAGCAGGCTATTCGTATTGCCAGCGTTCAAAAACCAAAGCTGATAAAACAGATCAAACCGGTTTACCCGCAGATTGCGCTGACAGCCCACATCCAGGGCGTGGTCATCATCGAAGCCATGACCGATATTTATGGCCGCGTGCGTCAGGCCAGGATCATTTCCGGTCACCCCCTGCTCAATGATGCCGCGTTGACCGCCATCAAGCAGTGGGTCTATGAACCCTACATCTTAAACGGCATACCCAAGCCGGTTATTTTCACGGCCACGGTAACCTTTACCTTGCAGAATCAGTGATGGATTATGCTTTTGCCCATTCAAGGAATTTTTAAAATAAATCTTAATTAAGGAGGTCTAATATGCAATGGGATTTAGTTGAAATGTGGCACTCTATGAGTGTTATTCCCAAGGGAGTTGTTATTATTCTGGTGTTAATGTCAGTGTATTGCTTTGCCACTGGCATTGAAAGGCTCATTGTTTTTGGAAAAGCAAAAAAGCAGTCCAGAATTTTATTGAGGCAGATTTCCACGCTCTGGCAAGAAGGCAAAGTTGAAGAGTCTATTAAATTATGTTCTGATAAAAGATTCAAAAACAGCCACATTGCCAAGGTTATGGTAGCCGGCTTAAACGAACTGCAGTTTCAGCAGGACAGCAGAGTCAGTCAAGCTGAAGTTGTCGAATCGGCCAAAAAAGCCATTGAAAGAGCTACCATCAAAGGCGTCCAGGAATTTAAAAGAGGCTTGAATGGTCTAGCGACTATCGGCTCCACGGGTCCGTTTGTCGGCTTGTTCGGCACGGTGTTTGGGATCATAACCGCTTTCCAGGGCATGGGAGTGTCCGGATCGGGCGGTATCGGCGCTGTGGCCGGCGGTATTGCCGAAGCCTTGGTAACCACTGGTTTTGGAATTATCGTCGCTGTAGTCGCCGTCTGGTTCTTTAACATTCTGCTCAATAAGGTCGATATTTTTACCGGGGAAATGGCCAATGCATCTTCGGAATTGATTGATCATTTTATCAAATTAAAAGCGAAGTAAAAGGAGCAGATCATGAGTGTTGAAATTGGCTCTTCATCTGCAAAATCTGAGCCCAATGTGGTTCCCCTTTGCGATATTTTGCTGGTGTTGCTGATTATCTTTATGGTCGTGACACCAATGATTTCGAAAGGAGCCAACGTCACTTTGCCCGAAGCTAAATACGTCGCCAGTCAGCCCGATCCCGGCCAGATACTTACCGTTTTTATCAAAAAAACCGGGGAAGTTTTTCTGGACAACAAAGAGGTCAAAAATCTGGATGACTTGGGCCAGATGATCCTCGATAAAATGGAGGAATTGCAGAGAACCGAGAAAAAGGTCCTGCTCAAAGCTGATTTGGATGCCGCCTATGGCAAAGTGGTTGATGTGCTGACCGCGATTAAGGATGCTCAGATTGAAGTTATTGGCTTGGTGACTGAACAAAAAGCATCAACCTTGGAATAGTCTTTTATTTAGATTGCTGAAAAGGGAAGAAGAAATTCTTCCCTTTTTTTTTAAATCGGGATGCGCACTTTGATAGCGGCGGGAATGACGCTAACATCATAGTCTAATAGTTCGTTGCCGCCGTATTCTCCGTCGAAATGAAAGGGCATTGGACCATGCAAAGAGCGAATATGAACTCTGTCAAATTTGAATGATTTGTAAAATGGAAACTTGTCGATGTTGCCGTTGAAAAGTCTCTGGATATTCAGGGAAGATTTGATAAGTTTGAATTTATTCAAAATACAAAGATCAAGCAAGTGGTCATAAGGAGATGCGTAAGGGGCAATAATGACTTTGCCGCCGTACTCTCTGAAATTGGCCAGGGCCAAGATCATGATTTCATCTTCAAATTCGCTTTCAGCGGTGGTAACCCGGACGCCGAATGAGGGCATTTCAAAAATCCCTTTTAAAGCGAAATAAAAATAGGGCAGGATGCCGCGAGTCTTGGACTCGAGGTTGAATTTTTTTGATATCAATCCGTCCAAACCGATGCCCGCTACATTTAAAAAATAAATATCATTGATTTTTCCGGCGTCGATAAACACGTCCTGACCGTGAATCAATGTGTCCAGTGCCCGACGCCAGGATAGGGGAATATTCAGGTTCCGGGCCAGACCGTTGCCGGAACCGCCAGGAAGAATTCCCAGGGTCTTGTTGGTGTTGATCAAAGAAGCGGCCACCGAATTGACGGTACCGTCGCCGCCGAAGGCGGTAAAAAGATCGAAATGATTAAGACCCTGGCGGATGATTTCGTTGGTATGGGCCAGGGAATTTGTATGAACCAGGGACACGCTGGCAAAATGGCGGCGCAGTTTACGCGTGATCAATGAGATAGTGATATCCTTGGAGATAAATCCCGAAGCTGGGTTAAATATCACCAATATTCTTTCGGCGCTGCGATTCATATGTAATTAATATTCCATAGTGAAGTAATGATTTTTTGGGGCAGGGAGCAAATGCTTAAGGTGTTTTTTGGCCGCAATCTGGGCAGAATTTGGCTCCTGCCTTTAGAGTTGTACCGCATTTGGGGCAAAAAGAATTTAAGGGAAATTCAGCGCCGCATTCGGGACAGAATTTGGCTACTGCGGAAACGTCTTTCTGGCATTTGGGACATTTCTTGGTTTTGTCCTCCGTCCCGGCTGCACCTGCAACCTGTTTTTTCCCTTCCTGAACGGCCTGGTTAATCATCCCCGGCATCATCATTCCAAACCCGGCGCCCAGGCCCAATCCCATGCCGGATGATGCTTCGCCGCCTTTTTCCGCGGCTTTTTCCATGGCCTTGGCTGCCTTGAACTGCATGAATTTTCCCATATCACCGACGGCCCCCATGCCGGCCCGTTCATCGATCATTTTTTGAACTTCCTCGGGCGGCGTGATGGAGTTGATTACCAAATCGGATATTTCCAGGCCATACTTGGCGAAATCATCCACAAGACGGGATTTTAAACCCGCGGCTATTTCGTCGAAATATTGCGGCAGTTCGAAAATGGTTTTGACCGTTTCGCCAAGAAAATCATTCAAGCGTCCCACCAAAAGGTCGCGCAAATAATCTTCGATATGGTCCGTGGTATAAACGGCCTGGGTTCCCGCCACTTCGGCGATGAATATCTGGGGATTGCTGACCTTGATGGAAAAAATGCCGAAAGCGCGCAGCCGGACAAAACCAAGTTCGGAATCTTTGAAACTTACCGGCTCCTTGGTGCCCCATTTCAGATTCAAAAATGTTTTCAGATTGACAAAATACACCTGGGCTTGAAAGGGAGACTTGAAGCCATAGGGCAATGACAAAAGGCGGGTCAGTAGGGGAATATTCATGGTCGAGAGCACGTGGCGTCCGGCTTTGAAAGTATCCAGGGCTTTTCCATCCCGAAAAAAAACAGCCGCCTGGTTTTCCTGGACAATAAGCTGGGCTCCGAGTTTAATATCAGATGAGCCCTCCTCAGGGATACGATGGGAAATTTCCTTGCCGGTTTGATCAAAGTATTTGATGATTTCCAATTTCATTTTCTTCTCCTTAGAGCCTTATAATAAATTTTCTACGCTTTTAAGCAAAGAAAATTTGTTATCTAAGGCTCTTATCCAGTTCAACTGGGTTATGCTTGATAACCTTTTAGCAGGGCCGATCTTTTAGCGAACATGGCGTCGATTTGCGTCAAATATTCTCCCAATGTTTCGAGCCGGGTCCTTTCCAGGGGCTGAGCGCTCAATTTTTTAAATTCATCGTTGAAACGGCCGGCCAGGTCAACTATTTCACCGTCCAACTGATAAATGGAATCCAGCTCGGTTTCCTTGATTTTAATCAAGTCAAAAAATCCGCTATAGCCCTGATCGGCGTAGCGGATTTCATTGATGGTTTTTTCAAGGCGTTTGACGAACAAATCATACTCTGTCAGCAGTTCGAGGTTTTTCTGCCGGCTGACATTCTGGATAACGAGGTTCAGGCTGTTCTTTATTTCACGCAATTGCCTGACGATGAACTCCCTTTGCAAGCGGTCAGCATCACGGCGGAATTCCCTTTCATAGTAGCCCTTAAAACCGGGTATTTTATGTAAAACTCTTTCAAACCAGTTCATTTTTTCCCTGGCTTTTTCTTGAATATCCATAATATACCTCCAGGATGATTATAAAAAATAAAAACAAAAAAAGCAACTTTTGAACTATTTTCGATTTTTTTGTTTCTAGATACTCTTACTTGAAAATGACCAGTGCTTGTGGTAATTTAATGTTTTGGAGGTTAATCATGAACATGAAAGTGGCTATTAACGGTTTCGGAAGAATCGGCAGACTTTTTTTAAGAACAGCGTATAAAAGCGCTGGCATGGAGATTGTGGCTATCAATGACATCACCGATGCCAAGACCCTGGCCCACCTGCTCAAGTATGACTCGGTGTTCGGTATTTTTTCGGAAAATGTCAGTTATGGCGATGGCTTTATTCAAGTAGGGACAAAAAAAATCAAGGTGACAGCCATAAAAAATCCGGAGGAACTGCCTTGGCAAGCGTTGGGGATCGATCTGGTTGTGGAATCCACCGGCTTGTTTACCAAGCGGCCCGATGCTGAAAAGCATCTCAAGGCCGGCGCCAAAAAGGTGCTGATATCGTCCCCTGCCACCGATCCGGATATCACCATTGTCCTGGGAGTGAATGACAGCGAATATGATCCTGGCAAGCACCATATCATTTCCAATGCCTCCTGTACCACCAACTGCGTGGCGCCGCTGGCCAAGGTTTTGCACGACAATTTTAAAATCCTCAAGGGCAACATGACCACAATTCATTCTTATACTAATGACCAGCGCATACTCGACCTGCCGCACAAAGACCTGCGCCGGGCCCGGGCTGCTGGCTTATCAATGATTCCCACTTCAACGGGAGCGGCAAAAGCTATAGGCTTGGTCATCAAGGATCTGAAGGGGAAAATTGACGGAACCTCTATCCGCGTCCCGACTCCCGATGTGTCGGTAGTGGACCTGGTAGTCCATGTGGCAAAGGACACGTCGGTGGAAGAGGTGCGCCAGGTGATCGAAAAAGCCGCCAACGGGCCGCTTGAAGGCATCATGGGTTTTACCTATGAACCGCTGGTTTCGATCGATTTCAAGGGCGATGAACGTTCCTCGATTGTGGATATGGATAATATTCTGGTTGTGGAAAAGAACCTGATCAAAGTGTTAGCCTGGTATGATAATGAATGGGCTTATTCCTGTCGGGTGCGTGACCTGATCCTCAAAATTGCCAAGAATTAATATGAGTAAAAAATTCATTAAGGACATCTCTGTGCGCGGGAAAATGGTTTTTTTGAGAAATGATTTTAATGTGCCTCTGAATGCCAAGCAGGAGATCACCGATGATACGCGCATTCGCGCCGCGCTGCCCACATTCCGCTATCTTATCCAAAACCAGGCCCGTATAGTCTGCGCTTCTCACTTGGGTCGGCCCTTGGGAGAAGTGATACCCGATTGCAGCCTCAAGCCGGTGGCCGAACTTTTAGCTAAATTGCTGCAACAAGAGGTGATATTCAATGGCGAAGTGATTGGCGAAAAAATTTCCCAGGCTAAAGCCGCTTTAGCTAATGGCCAGATACTGCTGCTGGAAAACTTGCGTTTTCATCCCGGAGAAACCAAAAATGATCCCGCTTTCGCGGCGGAACTGGCCAAGGGGATTGACATCTATGTCGATGACGCTTTCGGCTCCTGCCACCGGGCCCATGCCTCCATTGACCAGATCACCCGTATGGTGCCTTTGGCCGCGGCCGGATTCCTGCTCAAGAAAGAAATTGATTATTTGAGCCTGGCCGCGGAAAACCCTCCGGACAATTACCTGGTTATCCTTGGCGGTGCCAAAGTCAGTGACAAACTGCCGCTGCTGATCCATCTGCTGGACAAGGCTGATACCATCCTTATCGGCGGCGCCATGGCCTACACCTTTCTCAAGGCTGGTGGTATGGGAGTGGGGAATTCTCGGGTGGAAAATGAATGCCTTGACCTGTGCCGGGAGATTCTGCGCAAAGGGGAGGCGAAGGGGGTGCGCATCCTTTTGCCCCAGGATCATATCGCGGCTACCAAAGTCGATCCAAATATTACTATCCGCATAATTGGACCCGGAGAAGAAATTCCTGGTGAGATGATCGGCCTGGACATCGGACCAAAAACCATCGAACAATACCAAAACGAAATCGCCCGGGCCAAATTGATTTTCTGGAACGGGCCGATGGGCGTATTCGAAGTGGATGCTTTTGCCGGCGGCACCATGGAAATCGCCGCTGCCTTGGCCGCTTCGTCAGCAACTACAATCATCGGAGGGGGCGATTCGGTCGCTGCCGTTAACAAGGCTGGAGTCAGTGACCGTATCAGCCATATCTCCACCGGTGGGGGGGCTGCACTGGAGTTTCTGGCCGGCGACAAGCTGCCGGGTATTGAAGCATTAACGGAGGCTTAATGGGCAAAGAATACCTGATTGCCGGCAATTGGAAAATGTTTAAAACTGCAGACCAGAGCCGGGAATTCATCCATGAACTGGCCCAGTCTTTTGTGCCGGCCTTGGGTTTGGAAGTGGTTGTTTTCCCACCCTTTACCGCCCTAGCGGGATTGCGTGGCCTGGATGCGAAAATAAAAATTGGCGCCCAAAACATGTTTTACGAAGATAAAGGGGCTTTCACCGGTGAAATATCGCCCTTGATGCTGCAGGAGCTGGTTGATTATGTACTACTTGGCCATTCCGAGCGCCGGGAAATTTTTAAGGAAAGCGATGAGGATGTAAATAAAAAAGTCAGGGCAGCTCTGCAATTCAATCTGTTACCTGTTTTATGCGTTGGGGAAACCCTGCAGGAACGTGAGGCCGGAAAAACCATGGCCAAAATCAAAAATCAATTGGAAAAAGCTTTGCAGGGAGTGGGAATCCGTGAAATGAGCAAAATCGTTGTAGCCTATGAACCGATCTGGGCCATCGGCACTGGCCGCAACGCCACACCGGCTCAGGCCCAGGAAGTGCATCATTTCATCAAGGGCATATGGCAGGGAATGACCCCGGGGCAAAATTTGAAAATCCTTTACGGCGGTTCGGTGAAGCCGGAAAACAGCCTCGAACTCCTTGCCCAGGACGATATTTCCGGAGTTTTAGTTGGTGGTGCCTCCTTGAAAGTCGAACAGTTTTCTGCTATAATCCATAACTGTGTGCAACTTCTGAATAAATAGGAGGAAACTTGCAAGGCATTTTACTTTTTTTTCATATAATGGTGTGTTTTTTTCTGATCATAGTTGTCCTGCTGCAAAGCGGTAAAAGTGCTGATTTGGCCGGTGCTTTCGGCGGTTACGGCAGCCAATCGACTTTCGGTCCGCGCGGCGCTGCCTCGCTTCTTTCCAAGCTTACCACCACTTTGGCGGTTTTATTCATGGTGACTTCGCTGCTGCTGCAGATTGTAGCGGCCCATAAAAACAAATCCGGTTCCGTATTGGGCAACGAGAAGCCGGCGGCTAAAACCCAGACCTCGCAGCCGCTTAAACCGGGAACAGCTACACCCAAAGAACAGCCGAAATCGAATCCCGGCAAATAAGCGATTTGGGTTTTAGCGAACTGCCCCATTTTAGATAGAGTAATCATTTGCCTAATACAAGCCGAGGTGGTGTAATTGGTAGACACGCAAGCTTGAGGTGCTTGTGGGCTTTTGCCTGTAGGGGTTCGAGTCCCCTCCTCGGCAAATATGGAGAGGTGCTGGAGTGGTCGAACAGGGCTGCCTGCTAAGCAGTTGTCCCGGGTTAACCGGGACCGTGGGTTCGAATCCCACCCTCTCCGTTTGTTCTTCGTATCCCAGGTGGGGTTCGAACCCACGAAGTAACTGGGGTCGCCCGATTTTGGGCAAGGCGCCCAAATCGGTACAACCGAGCGTAGCGAGGGCGCCGAAGGCGAGTGGGCCCCAGCGGGCCGCTCGTACATCCCACCCTCTCCGTAGTTTCACTATAGTCACACGGAATGGTTTCAACTACTTACAAAATTGTTGAAACCATAGTGTGACTATCTAGTGAAACTATCCCCGCAGGGGATTATACTTTGTATCCTTAATCTATCATTTTTCAACTCAAACATTTGAAAACACCCTCGGGGTGGGGTTCGAACCCACGAAGTATACACGCACTAGATGTTTTCAGCCATTATCCGATCTCGCTAAAAACATAGTGCGTGTATCGCCCGATTCGGGCAAGGCGCCCAAATCGGCACACCATTACTTGATGTTTTCAGCCAGTATCTGAGTTCGCTAAAAACATAGTGATGGTGCCGAAGGCGAGCGGGCCCCAGCGGGCCGTTCGTACATCCCACCCTCTCCGTAGTTTCACTATGATTTTAATTAGCTCTGTAATCCATTAAAATCATCTAGTGAAACTATCCCCGAAGGGGATTAATATTTAACCATATGATTTTCCCAAGTTCTTGAAAGTCGGGAAAATCATCTATGGGGAATATCCCCGCAGGGGATTATCCTTAGTCTTCATTTTGAAATTACAAATTGATTTTTATTAATTCCCTTGATATTTATTCATTTTAAAAGTATATTGTATGTGTAAAATAGTTAATCAAGTTAACAATTTTGCATTTTGGATATAACAATAGAAAACATTAAAGAAAAAACGACAGTAATCTGGCTGAGATATAGAATTGATTTTATTTTGATTAATTGAATTATTATGGACAGAAATAATTGGACAGAAAAACAAAAAAAGATTTATGACGGATTACTGTCTATTGGGGAAGAAATCGCAGGGTTTTATCAAGCTGGACTTGATATCTATTATAAAAAGAATGTTTTGCCAAATAGTGCTTATCTTTTATTACACACAGCAAGAGAAATTGATGGTGGACTTAGGGATATTCTTGCAGCTGACTTCACTCCAGAAAAAGAAGGAAAAGAAAATCACAAAAAATCAATATTGTTTTCTTTAGGTCTTAAAGAATTTGATGGACTAGCAAAAAAATGGCATGATATCAGTAAAATATTTTCAAAGTATGCACATAGGCGTGGTGCATGGAAATCTCCTCGACTATTAAAAGAAGTTATCCCTATATGGGAAAAATATGAGGAAATTCTTGATCGGATAATTGGATCATATTATGCAATTATTGAGCGGATAGAGCATATTAGTAAAATTAACAATCTGAAAAAAGCTGTTGTTGAAACCTTATGTAATATATTAACTGTTCCAACTTTTCATGACTTTTTTTTTCGAAACGAAAAAAGTGTTAAATGGTTTATCCCATTATTAAAAAAAGGCTTTTTATCTCCCATTCGGATTAAGTATGATGAGCGGAACGAAGCAACTTATTGGAATGTTCTTGATTATTTGGAACAGGTTTCTGAACAGATTGATAAGAATATATCGTATGGAAAAGAATTGATTGAAATTATAGATGATATTGTTCAATTCTCACTAAAAAAAAATCGAATAAATAATCATCATATTTGGTGGAAGTGTATAAAAATATTGAATAATATTCCTTTCAACATTATCAATGAAAATATTAGTGTTGATAAAATTAGATCCTGGTTCGAAGTGTTTATGGAACATTGCCCTGGAAGTAATTTTTTGATTCAGGATATTGGCGAGAAAATGTTGCCAAAGTTTCTTGAGAATGATGCGCAGATCAATGGAAAAAATGAATATGCAGAAACCCTGATTGATTTTCTCACTGAAATAAAAAAAGGAGAGAAATCAAGTGGTTTAAGAAATCGAGAAGTTGCGGTTTTTCGATGGAATTCATATTGGATTGAAAAGTCGCTTTTAAAAAATTCAAAATTAATTGGACAAAAGTGTTCTGTATCATTGATTTTAAATCTATTAAAAAAACTGAAAAATACAATTGAATTCAATTGTAAAGAACATACTGCCAACCTTGAAATTGGAAATGAGGTCTTTAGAATCAGCGTTGAAAGAATTCCTATTAAGAATAGCGATTCGGACAGCATACGTTTTAAAGATAATGAATATCGATGTGTATTTAGCAAATTTACAAAAGAACAACTGCAAGGAAAAGATAAAAGTGCAGTGTATTGGGATGATGAATTCAAACCGAGCATAGAACTTAAAAAAATCAATTTTAATTCAGCAAACAAAACAGATTTCATTGATGCAATTCTAAATAATTTACCGGATGAAATTCTTAAAACAATGCGAGAGAATTTATCCAGAAAAATCTCTTATGTTTATGATGGTCTGCATTCTGATCATTTGGATATCTGGATGAAATCGCTTAAGGGAAACGCCGAGATTCATAATCCTGAAGCTGATGTGTCTCTGACTGCCATTATTCGAGATATTTTGTTGGCTAAATGTGAATCCAATAAGGAGGGAGGAAGAGAGATTATAAGAAAGTTGATAAGTGAAGAATATCCGTTTCCGATCTTTCGACGACTTGCCTTGTATTGCATTGACAATTATTGGGAAGATTATTCTGACATTCTCGAAAAAATGATTGTTATTTTTCCTGACATGTTTCAACAAGGTGAATATGAAGTGGAACTCTATGATATTTTTGCAAATCATAATACCAAGTTTAAGAAATCTCTATTGAAGAGACTCGAAAATATTATTGAAAATGTTCCAGATGAATATGTTTCAGAAAATTTGGCTTCTTTTTGGAAGTTTAAATGGCTTTCACCCTTGCGTGACCATCCCGATTTTAAAATTTTGTATGATGAGGTAGTGAAGGTAATCAAACCTAAAAATGGAAAACCTTATGAGCCAGACCGAGTTACAGTGAAAAGTGGTTATGTGACGCATCGATCTCCTTGGTTGAAAGAAGAAATATTGCAGATGACAATTGGGGAATTGGTGAAACACTTGAAAGAATTCAAAGGGGCTGCTTCCTGGATGGAAGCAAGTGAAGGTGAACCGGATAAAGAAGGTTTGGCCTCTGCTCTCGAAAATGCAGTTACTGAAAATCCCAATATGTTTTCCAATGAAATAGATTTATTGTCAAGAATTGATGTCTTTTATCTTGAGAGGATTTTAAGAGGTTTTAATTCAGCTTGGAAAAATGAGAAAGAGCTTGAGTGGGGGAGAATCTTTTCATTTTTTATTAACTACATTGAGCATGAAGGAGGCTCTCATATAAGAAAAGCTTTTCAATCTCAAGGAGAGGATGGGGGAGATAAGAAGTATATTTGGATTGTGACGGGAATTTTTGATCTTATAGCTGATGGTTGCCGGGAGGATAGCCATGCTTTTTCGGCTGAATATTTTGATAGGGTGGAGAAACTATTTCAATTATTATTGCCTTTAATCAAAAGTGATCAAAAACCGGATATTCAAAACGATTCGTTGTCATACGCCCTGAATACGACACTCGGCCGGGCTATAGTTGCTTATATTACATTTGCCTTACGAGTGGCACGAGTCAGCAAAACCAAAGAGAAAAATTGGGGAGTGAATAAGTATGAACGCTTCTTGGAAAAAGGTATTGAAGGTTATATTTGGTTTGGCGCATATTTGCCGCAATTAAAATATTTGGATAAGAAATATGTAGAGGAGAAAATCATTTCATTTTCTGAAAAAGTTGCCACTGATTCCAATTGGAAAGCATTCATGGAAGGATATCTAATGGGAGCGAATGTTTATCGTGATATATACTTGTTTATGCAACAGAACTACTTGAAGGCGCTCGGAATGAATGTTTTTAAAGAAGATGTGGATAGACGAATGGTTGAGCATATTTGCATTGGCTATCTCTATGGAGATGAACTGCTTCAGCCCCAAGATGCTGATGGTAAGAAGAGTCTTTTTTGGTATATGCTAATGAAATCCGGGGAAATAGGAAAAAATGATCGTTGGCAAAAAGTCATTGATTTCTTCTGGGGAAAAACAGGGAGAACCGTGAAAGAAGGAGAAAACGATTCCAATGCAGCGCCTTTAACCAAGATTAAAAGCAAAATTCTTGAATTTTGGGCTTGGACATTTAGTGAAGCAAAGTTAGTCAAAAGCAAACTTGGAGATTCCTATGAATCTTTCATTGGAAATTTGCCGACGTTGACAATTCTCTTTGATAAAATTGACGAAGAAAAGGAGAAATGGCTATTACAAAGTGCTCCTTATATTGGCAAAGGTCATAAAACCTCATTTTTTATTGAATATCTGACGAAATTTGATGATAAAGAGAGCATAGAAAGAATAGGGAATATTTATTTGAAGGTTTTAGAAAAATCAACTCCTGACTATGACTCGGAAAATATAAAAGTAATTGTACAACGGATATATGATGAAGGAAGCCGCTCTGATGCTAATGAGATATGCAATACTTATGGCCGACGTGGCATTCATTTTCTAAGACCGATCTGGGAGAAAAACCAGGAGGAAAATGCGAATTGACTTCAAGTGGATCTTTTTTGGAAAGCATGCAGAAATAAGGTGCTTGGGATTGGATTTGTCCAAAGAAATTATTATAGATAATGAGAATCAAAAAATAATTTAACTGAGGGGGTTATGGAAACAACAAAAATAGCATTATTTAAAGGCAATAAAATCCAAAAAACCATTCACAAAAAGGATAATAAAATATTCTGTAGGCACGATTATAAAAACGCAATTAAAATTGGCAATATTGATTATCAATGTCCGTTGTGTGGCAAGTTATTAGACCCCAAAGAATGGTTTTTTATGAATAACTTTGAATTTATTGAAGTATTTACAAAAAATAAAAAAGTGGCGAAAAGAGGCGGAAGTGTTGTTGGCAAAGTCAGGGAAGATACGAAAAAAGAAATCGGCAGGAGTGTGATTTCCAAGATAAAATAACATGAAAAAACAAATCGCACAATCACATGAATTCCCCCTGCCTCCGTTAGAAGCGCAAAAGCAAATCGTGTCGAAAATTGAGGAAGAACAAAAAATCGTTGAAGCCAACAAAAAACTGATTGAAATTTACAAACAGAAAACCAAAGACGTCTTGGCAAAACTTTGGGAGGAATAAATATGACAGAAAATAAAAAACAAATTGCAGATCATCATGATAATGTTATAAGACTTAAGGTTCTATCAGAAAACATTATTGACGAGTATAAATATATTAGAGACAAGGCTGAGCGAGATATCCTTTACATTGAAACTTTTCGGAACAGAGTGGTGGATATGAAGATCAATAACTACGATAAAATTATTGATCTGGAAATATTTCTTCTCAAGCTTTTTATTCCCATTTTTGGTGTTTCTTTTGCTGCTGGAGTGAATATTATTGGAATAGATACTTACACCTTAAAATGCCTATCTCTTTCGATTATCATTTTAGTTGGATTGCTTATAGCCGTTACTTTTATATTTCGAAAGAAAATAGTTAATTATGAACAAAAAAGACTTGAGCGAGAACTAGATTTGATAGATAAAGCGATTATAAATAAGATGGAAAATTTAGAAGTTCGTACTAAGCAAATTAGCGAAGATCTAAAGCTAGCTTTAGAAAATGAATCCAACCTACAATAAGCAGAAGGGGTGAGATAGTCTTGACAAGCAAGACCATCTCACACCGTTTGTTTTCCTGCCATCGGCAGCGGGAAGATTAAGAAAAATATTGACTTGAAGTTTTATTCTGCATACAATAGGTCATGGAAAAAATTCTGGGGCAGGCGCTGAAAAAAGAACGGGAAATGCGCGGCGTTTCCCTGGACGATATTGCCAAGGCGCTTGATGTTGGCGTTGCCTGCCCGCCTTTGGAGGGATGATTTAGTCAAATAAAACTATGAGCAATTTTATTACAAACAGTGGCGCAGAGAATTTAAAAAATCGTCTGATAGAGCTTATAAACAAAAGCGATGAATTAAAATTTTTGGTTGGTTTTTTCTATTTCTCTGGAATTAGGGAGCTATATCAAGGATTAAAAGACAATCCAAACGTAAAAATTAAAGTTCTTGTCGGTCTTAATGTGGACAAGTCAAATTATGGTCTCTTGGAGTACGGAGATCCGGAAAAACAACTTTCTGACGAGGAACGTTGTTATAAATTTTTTGAATCCATAAAAAAATCTCTAAACACAGAAAATTTTGATAAAAAAGATTTTTATGAACAGGTGAAATATTTTATTAAACTTATTCGCGAAGATAAACTAATCATCAGAAAAACATACAATCCAAACCACGCAAAAGTTTATATTTTCAAGCTCCAAGAAGGTCAAGTTGGCAGAAAAAATTTATTTATCACCGGCAGTAGCAACTTAACTAATTCCGGACTTTCCACACAAGAAGAATTCAATGTAGAGATTAGTGATTATGGTTTTGAAGATACTGAAAAATACTTTGATTCGCTCTGGGAAGAAGCAATTAAAATTACAGAAAACGATGTTACAAAAAAGAAGTTATTAGAAGTTGTTGAAAATGAAACTCTCGTAAAAGAGATATCTCCTTTTGACGCGTTTGTGCTGGTACTTCAGGCCTACCTTGGTTCTTTTGAGCAAAAAGAAATCGGGGAATCGCTTATTAAAACGTTAGAGGATAATGGATATACTCCCTATCGCTATCAATTAGATGCTGTTAGGCAAGCCCTTGCGATTATTGAAAGGAATAATGGCGTGATTATCGCTGATGTTGTGGGGTTGGGGAAAACAATTATTGCTTGCGCGGTTGCCAAAGAACTAAAAAAGCGAGGTGTCGTAATTTGCCCACCGGGATTGGTTGGCGATAAGAATAAAAATTCCGGTTGGAAAAAATATGCGGAAGAATTTGATATGACGAATTGGGAAATACGCTCGCTGGGAGATTTGGAAAATATCGCCGAATTCATTCAAAAAACAAAAGAAATTGAAGTTATTATTATTGACGAAGCTCACAGATTTAGGAATCAAGACACAAAGGATTATGAATATCTAAAAAATATTTGTCGCGACAAAATCGTAATCTTATTGACAGCTACCCCGTTCAATAATAGGCCGGGTGACATTCTTTCTTTGCTCAAGCTCTTTATCACGCCGAAAAAATCCTCAATTACCCTGGAAAACAACTTGGTTGCCAGGTTTCAGGCATTTAAAGGAATATTTGATCGACTGGGTTACATAAAAAAATATTGGAATTCCACAGATGAAGCCAAAAGGAGAAAGGCTTTAGCATATTACGAGGGACTATTTGAAGAGAAGAATATAGATCTTAATAAAGTAAAGCAAAAATCAAAATACCTAGCAAAACAAATAAGAGATGTGATTGAGCCGGTAACAATACGGCGCAACCGTTTAGATTTAAAGAATAATCCCTATTATAAAGATGAAGTAAAAAATCTATCAAAGGTTGCCGACCCAAAAGAATGGTTTTTTGAATTGACCAAAAAGCAGTCTGACTTTTACGACAAAATCATTAGCGTATATTTTGGCGATCCGAAGGAAGGCGGCCAGTTTAAAGGAGCAATTTATCGTCCATTTGAATATGAAGTAGAAAAAGAAAAAGTAAAAAATGAAAAGTTGACAGGAAAAGAAAACTTTCAATTGGTTCAACAGCGTGAATTGTATGATTTTATGCGCCGCTTAATGGTCAAGCGCTTTGAAAGCTCATTTGGTTCATTTAGACAAAGTATTAAAAACTTTAAAAAAATTACTGAAACCGCGCAAGAATTTATAAATAAAACTGGTAAATATATTTTAGATAGAGATTTGATGGAAGATATTTACGACAAAGAGCCTGAAGAAATTGAAGACCATCTTAATGAGTATTCAGAAAATATTAAAAACGGTGAATATCCAAAAAACCACAAAATATACACGCTCAATGATTTTAAATACAAAGACGAATTCATCGCCCATATTGAAGCGGACTTGGAACTTTTTGACAAAATCCTGCAAGATTTAGAAGAATTAGATCTTGTCAAAAATGATCCCAAAACAGATTGTTTGCTTAATAACTTAGAGGCAGTTTTAAAGGAGAAACCAAATAAAGGAGACCCCAAAAGAAAAATAATTGTTTTTTCCGAATATCTTGATACTGTCAAATATCTTGAGCCAATGCTAAAAGAACATTTTGGCGAGCGCTTACTCGTTATAGCTGGCGATCTATCTACGCAAAAAATATTTTCTATCAATAAGAATTTTGACGCATCATACGATAGCCAAGAAAACAAATTTGATATTTTGTTATCTACTGACAAAATTTCTGAAGGGTTTAATCTTAATCGCGCCGGAATGGTGGTTAATTATGATATTCCGTGGAATCCGGTGCGGGTTATTCAGCGTGTCGGTCGTATCAATCGTATCAGCAAGAAGGTTTTTGAAGAGCTTTATATTGTAAATTTCTTTCCCACCGAAAAAGGTGCAGAATTGGTCAAATCAAGAGAGATTGCTTCAAATAAAATGTTTCTCATTCACAATACTTTAGGCGAAGATGCCAAGATTTTTGATATTGATGAAGAGCCAACGCCAGCCGGACTTTATGAAAAAGTTCAACAAAATCCAGACAAGCTGGAAGAAGAAAGTTTTTATACTAAGGCATTGACTATTTATGACAAAATTAGAAAAGAGAATCCAGAACTTATTGAGGCACTGAAAAAATTTCCACCAAGGATCAAAGTCGCAAAAAAATATGGCGAAAACGAACTTCTTATTTTCTTAAAAAAAGGCCGGCTGTATGTCTATAGCGTTAAATACAACGAAGACGGGAAAGACCAGATTTCTCCAACCACTTTTGAAGATGTGTTTGACAACATTATTTGTGATGAAGAAGAAAAACCATTAAAATTTTCCGACCGTGCTTGGGATGCATACGAAAATGTTAAAAATTTCAAAGAATATCGCATAAGTCCAATTAGTGAGCAGAGCTTGGAACAAAAAGCGATTATTAATCTTAAATCTTTAATAAATAATGTTCAGCACGAAGAGATAATGCCTTATAAAGACTTCTTGCGGATATTGCTTGAAGATGTTATCGACTTCGGCACGCTTTCAGACTACACCTTGCGCCGTATTTCCAATTTGGAAAGTGGTGACGATAGGAAGATTAAAACAACCGTCAAAGAAATTGAGGCGATTAAAAAAGAATTGGGGGGCGAGAATTACCTGCAAAAAGAAAAAGACCGTCAGAAAGATTTGTCCAAAGAAATTATTATAGCCATTGAGAATCAAAAAATTATTTAACGGGGTAAATTATGGAAACGACAAAAATAGCATTATTTAACGGCAAGGGAATCAGAAAAATCATTTATAACAATGAATGGTATTTTTCGGTTGTGGATGTTGTAGCGGTTTTAACAGATAGCAACAATCCTCGTGTTTATTGGAATGCAATGAAAGCCCGCGTAAAAAGTGATGACGGAGTTCAGTTGTCTACAATTTGTAGACAACTGAAATTAGAGGCTTCTGACGGTAAAAAATACGAAACTGACTGTGCTAATACTGAGGGAATGTTTAGAATAGTCCAATCTATTCCATCTCCGAAAGCTGAGCCACTAAAGCGTTGGCTGGCAAAGGTAGGTTATGAACGAGTGCAAGAAATTGAAGATCCGGAGCTGGCAACCAAAAGAACCAGGATGCTCTATAAACTTAAGGGGTATTCTGAAAATTGGATAGAAAAACGAATACGTGGAATTGCTATTCGCGAAGAATTGACAGATGAATGGCAAAAACGGGGTGTAAAAGAACAAAAAGAATATGAAATTTTAACTTCCGAAATTTCCAAAGCCACTTTCGGTGTGACACCGACTGAATATAAAAAACTGAAAGGATTGAAACGGCAAAATTTACGCGATCATATGGATGACTTGGAATTGATTTTCAATATGCTTGGCGAGCGAGTGACAACCGAAATTTCCCAACAAGAAAAGCCGGATACATTTGTAAAAAATAAAAAGGTGGCAGAGAGAGGCGGAAACGTTGCTGGAAATGCCAGAAAACAAACAGAAAAAGAAATCGGTAGGAGCGTGGTTTCCAAAGACAATTATTTACAAAATCCGGAAAATCGAAAAAAGCTTAAAGCAAAAAAGTAGATATGGAAACAAGAGAATTTATACAAAATATCATAGACAATTTTGATCTTCAAAGATTGAAGCGGTTTTTTTCTGAAAAAAACAACAAATTTCGTCCAAGCGAAGAAAGTTTTGATTATTATAATACCGATAATTTTTCCGCTGGTTTGAAACTTGGCGAGCTTGCTTTGGATGACGGCACGCTACTCGTTTGCGCTTTTGAAGCAAAGCAAGAACTGTCTGAACGCTCCGGCAAAAAAGCACAATATGAACTGGGAAAGAAAATCCTCAAGGAGACTCAAACAGATGCCGGTATTTTTATTTATCACAATCAAGCGGGCAGTTTCCGCTTTTCTCTGATCTACGCCAATTATCTTGGTAAAAAAAGAGATTGGAGCGCTTTTCGCCGGTTCACTTATTTTGTCGGAAACGACCTAACCAATAAAACATTCAAACAACGAATAGGCAACGGCGACTTTTATAGTTTAGAAAAAATAAAAGACGCTTTTTCAGTTGAGAAGGTTACCAAAGAGTTTTATGAAGATATCGCCAATTGGTATTTTTGGGCGGTCGAGCATAGCACTTTTCCAAAAGACGCGGAGGCAGAGAAAGACGGCAGAAATATTGCGATCATTCGCCTAATTACCAGAATAATTTTTATTTGGTTTATGAGGGAACGTGGTTTGGTGCCAAAAGATTTATTTGAAGAAAAAAATATTACCTCAATTCTCAAGAGCATTTCTGCCGAGGATTCAACTTATTACACGGCAATCCTTCAAAACCTGTTCTTCGCTACCTTAAGCACCAAAAAGGATGAACGGAAATTTAGAAGTGAAATCAGGGGATACAAAGGTTATAACCCTGACTTTGGCAATCAAAATGTTTTTCGTTTCCAAGAGCTTTTCAAAAATTCAGAAAAACTTAAGGAGTATTTTGGTGAAATACCATTTTTAAATGGCGGCCTATTTGAATGCCTTGATGATAAGCCCAATGGAATTTATATTGATGGTTTTACCTCGGTTAAAAAGAATCAGCCAAATGTCCCCAATTTTCTATTTTTCAGCGAGGAGAAAAAAGCCGATCTCAATAAAGCCTATGGCACACAAAATAAAAAGTATATAGTTAGCGGGCTTTTCAATATTCTTTCGTCATTCAATTTTACAATTGACGAAAATTCTCCAGATGATGCCGATGTTGCTCTTGACCCGGAACTTTTGGGCAGAGTCTTTGAAAACCTTCTGGCAAGTTTTAATCCTGAAACATCCACGACGGCCCGCAAAGCCACCGGCAGTTATTATACCCCAAGAGAAATCGTTGATTATATGGTAACCGAGTCGCTTAAGGCGTATTTTAAAACGCATCTTTCGGCTATTTCCGATTTAGATAAAAAAATAGTCCAACTTTTTTCAATAGAAAGCGAAGAAAATCCTTTTGACAAATCGGAGTCAAAAAAACTGGTGGGGTTGATTGAAAGTGTCAGAATTGTTGACCCGGCGGTCGGTTCCGGCGCGTTTCCAATGGGCGCACTTAATAAATTGGTATTTGTTTTAAACAAAGTCGATCCGGGAAACGAGCTTTGGAAGCAGGCTCAGCTTTCGGCGGCGGATACAATACCCGATCCGCGTATCAAGCAGGATACCAAAAACCGTATTGAAGATTTTTTCAAAGGTAAAAACGCGGATTATGGACGCAAGCTGTATTTAATCCAAAAATGTATTTATGGTGTTGATATTCAACAAATTGCGGTAGAAATTGCCAAGCTGCGCTTTTTCATCTCTCTTTTAGTACATGAAGATATAGATAAAAAGAAAGAAAACTGGGGCATTGAACCACTGCCAAATCTTGATTTCAAGATTATGCAGGGTAATAGCTTGCTTGAAGAATATGAAGGCATAAAACTTTTTGATGAAAAACTTATTGCCAGTATTGATTTTGGCAAACAAGAACTCTTTGAATCAATAAAACAAAAACAATCAGAATTACAAAAAGAGTATTTAGGTCTTCACGCAAAAAATCAACTTACGAAATTTAAGCAGGCAGAATTAAATGAAGAGCTAAAAAAACTTGATAAACAATTGAAAGGTTTAAACAAACAGGACAATAATACTGAAGAAAGTGCCGGACTTTTTGACGCTCAAAATGAGGCCAAACAAAAAAGCGAAATGTTGAAGCGACTTCACAAAGAATTTTTTGAAACCAGCGAAAAAGAAACAAAGGATAAGATTAAAAAACAGATTGAGAAAATCGGGTGGGATTTGATTGAAGCCACGCTTAAAGAGCAGAACAAAACCTCTGAACTCAAAAAAATAGAGCAATTCAAAAAATCAAACACTAAGCCATTTTTCCTATGGAAACTAAATTTTGCGGAAGTGTTTGAAAAAGGTGGATTTGATATTGTGATAGGTAATCCGCCGTGGGGACAAAAATCGGTAAAGTTTTCAGAATCTGAAAAAAAACTATTTAAAAAAATATATCCATCAGCAACAATTGGAATTCTTGACATATCTCGATTGTTTATTGAACGAGCTATAACAATTCTTAATACCTGGGGTTCTTTTGCAAATGTATTGCCGGATATTATTTTGCTTAAATATTATGATTCTACTAGAAAATATATTTTAGATAATCTTTTAATAACTAGAATAGATCATTGGGGAAGGGCTTTCGAAAGCGTTAACTTAGATAGTTGTACTTTGATTGGCAAAAAAACGTCAACGTCGAACAAAAATACCAATATTGTTGAGTGTACGATTCATACTGATAGTGGAATAATTAGTAACAAGATTTTGCAGACCCAATTTTTACAAACAGAGGGGTATAAGTTCAACTTATATCTAAGTAGTGAAATGTACGAGTTAATAAATAAATTGAAGAGAGATAGGAAATTTGGAGATTACTTTGAACCCCATGAGGGAATTCATTCTGGAAACATCAGAGATAAGCTTTTTATAGATAATAAAATAAATAATAACTGCCAAAAATTGATATTTGGAAGAGATGAGATTAGTAAATATCATCTTTTTTGGAAAGGGAAATGGGTAAATTATGATAAGAATATTATAAATAAGGTCAGTGGCGAGTATGCCGGACTTGGTAAACCAGAATATTTTGAGAAACACAAAATAATTGTTCGGCGTACAGGAGATTTTATTTTAGGAGCATTAGACGAAGATGGATATTATTTTAGCAATAATGTCTTTGTGTGTGTGCCTAAGAAAGATTCGGGTCTTAGTATAAAATATGTTTTAGGAATACTAAATAGTAAATTTGCTACATGGTTTTACAGAACAGTTCAGCCGCGAAAAGGTAAAATATTTGCCGAATTAAAAATTAATGTTCTTAAACAAATTCCGATAAAGGAAACTTCACATATTAATCAAAAGCCAATCATAGAATTGGTTGATAAATTGTTAATTGCGAAGAAAAATGATTTTGAATCTGATACTAGTGTCCTGCAAAATGCTATCGATCAATTAGTATATGATATATTTGAGTTAACTAAAGAGCAAAGGCAAGCAATAGAGAAATCCTAATAAACATAATATGAAGGAGAATAAATTTTTATGGATATAAAAATTATTAACCAAAAACTTGGCATAAACTCTTTAAATAAAGCAATAAATGATGCTTTATCAAAAGGGCAATATAAAACATTTCGTGCTCTAATAGCTTATATTTCATGGGGTGGAATTGGGTTAATTCATGAAAAATTGGAGAAATATTATGACACAGGCAACAAGGTATCACTAATTATCGGTGTAGGTGATGATGGATCGGAAGTAGATGCTTTAAGATATTTAAAACAAAGATTGCCAAAAGCAAATATTTATGTGTTTCATGTGCCAGTTGCAAGCTATAAATTTCATCCAAAAGTATATATATTCAGCAATAAGAAAAAATCGTTGCTTCTCATCGGTTCTAACAACTTTACCCGGGGCGGTTTATTTTGCAATAGTGAGTGTTGTGTAAAAATAGAAGTAGAAAACACTAAAGACAAGGAATTATTTACTTCGATGAATCAATTGTGGGAGTCGTATGCTGATCCAAAGCCCCCATTTTTTGAGCGTAATTTACATAGGCTTAATGATAAGCTCTTGGCAGTTTATCCAAGAGTGCCAAAAAGAAAATTAAAAACAAGATCTACGCCCTTTAAAAAGCTAATAGATGGTATCTTTCCCCGCATCAAAATGCCACTGACGCCTAAAACTACATTCATAAAGCAGTATCCTAAGGCTAAAAAGATAGTTAGTTCTTCTGGAAAAGGCGGGCATAAGGTTTTATTCTTAGAGATTCTTAAAGAAACGGGAGCCGATGGAACACAAGTTCAAATTCCAATAGAAGTTATCAAAAATTATTTCAACGTATTAACAGATGGGCATCAAACAATTGAAGTAAAAATCGAAGATAATGACGTAAGGCCAGCAGTCATATGTCATTTCCCCAATAATACACATAGGATTTCCTTCACAGAGATTGCTAATTTACGCAGGCCATTTTTAATGAAATTTATTCGCAAAGATTTAAATTTGTACTTGGTAAAGTTTCTTAAAGGAAGAAGATATAGAAAAGAAATAACTAAATGTAAGAAGCGGACTCGCTCTTTGGCTAAGCGATGGAGAGTAAATTTATAAGAGCAATTAATATGACAAATACTAATGGTTTAAAATTTAAAAAGTTTGATCTTCACATTCATACTCCAGCCTTATTAGAAGATTACAAAAATAAAAAGGTCACAGCCGAAGATATTGTCAATCAATCTATAAGTAAAGGATTAGCTGGTATCGCTATCACCGATCACCAAACCGGTAGCTGGATTGATGACGTTAAGAAAGCAGCTAAGGGTAAAGATTTGGTTGTCTTTCCTGGAGTAGAGCTAAAAGTACATGGTGGCAAGAGCGGGATTCATTTAATTGTACTTTTTGACGTTGATAAAAATGGCAATCATGTTTCAGCTTTTTTAAATACGCTTAAAGTCTATAATCACGATGGCAAACCGGACGTGATTGCCAATAAAACCGTGATTGATGTAGCTAAAGAATTACAGGAATTTGATTCGACTGCGGTTTTAATTTTGGCTCATTGCGACTCCACTTTTGGAGCTGACTCTGACATGCGAGGTGAACAGAGGAGTAATTTCTTTAAACCTGAATGGATTTGCCTGCTTGGCGCTGAGGCCGGCGAGAATAATTTTATGGACGCAGACAAAAAGCAAAAACATACCCGAGTTGTAGATTTGTTTGATGGGAGCTTTCAGAATTTTCACAAAAAGAAACTCGGCATTTATCAAGCGTCTGACGCGCACAGTTTAGAAGACATCGGTTCAAAATATACTTATTTTAAAGTTGATGATCCAATAACTATTGAGGACATAAGACAATCCTTGATAGATAGAGACACCAGAATACGCCAGTCTTTTGAATACAAAGAGTTTACTTATCCTCGCATCGTCAGTCTAAAAATCACAAGTGGTTTTTTGGCTGATCAAGAAATATCTTTTCATGAAGGATTGAATAGTATCTTGGGTGCAAAGGGCTCAGGTAAATCTTTAGTTATTGAGTTTTTGCGATTTTGTTTAAATCAACAACCAAATAATCAGGAAATTTTATCCGACCATAAAGACAAACTGGACAAATGTCTTAAAATTCACGGTGAAATTGAGATTGTTTTTATGGATGATTCCGGTAAACTTTATATGATAAAAAGAGCGTTAAACCCGGCCGAAGCCAACCCTGTTACTATTATTGATTCATCTGACAATTCTGAAAAAAATTTCCAAGTTGAACAGGTGTTCCCGGTTTTATTTTTAAGTCAGAACGAAATTATCAAAATTGCTGAAGACAAAACTGGTGCAAGTCAAAGACGATTTATTGACCAGTTTTTTGATTTTTATAAACATCAACAGGAAATTGAAAAATTAAACAATGATTTAAAAGAAGTTGACCAAAAAGTGGCGGATGTTTTGGATGCTCATCTAAAAACGCTTGATCTAAGAAAGAAAATATCCACTGGTAAGGAAGAAATTGAAAAGCTGGGCCGGCAGATTCAAAACACGGTTTTTGCCGAATATTCTAAAAAAGAAAAGGTCGGACAAGCCCTGCAAAGCCAACTTGATTTTATTGATTCATTGAGGCAGATGCTTTTAAGTTCCCAGTCCGAATACAAAAACATGACTCTGCCGGAAATTGAAGACCGAGAGACCAGCCAAAATCCGGCCGTTAAACGTTCGGCTGATATAGTTTCTAAAATATTGGATGAGGCCAAGCAAAGCTTTGAAAATACAATAAACTATTTGGATAAGCAAAAGAAAACTATTAAGCAGGAAATTGCTGATTGGCAGTCGTCTTTCAAGCCGATTAAAGCCAAATATGACGCAATAGTTAAAGAATCTGGCGGCACACAGGTGGCTTTGGATCAAAAACGCAAACTATTAAATACAAACATTGCTAATCTTGAACGAGAACTTACTAAACATCTGGGCAAAGCCCAGCAAGCTCAAGTTATTGGCGTACGAAGAGACGAAATTATCCGCCAGTCGGATAAGGCTTACAAAGAATTTTTCAAAGCTAGAAAAAATCGCTGTGATTATTTTACTCAAAACTCCAACGGAGCGTTGCGAGTGTCGATTAGAGAGCGAGAAGATAAAACCGCTTTCAAAGATAATTTATTGAAATTTAAGAGAGGGTCATGGTTGAAGGACGAAGAGATTGATCTTATTTCCCAAAAAATTAGTCCGCGCGATTTTATTGATAATTTGCTTCGTTATGCATGGTCGAACAGGACTAAGCAGAAGTTTATAAAAGATATTTCAGACAAAACTGAAATAAAACTCGAAAATATAGAAAAACTCGCCCAGCATCTTTTGGTTGAACACGAAATGAAAAAAATTCTTGCGCTTCTTTATACATCAATTCCAGAAGACGTGCCAACCATAAAATATAAGGTGGGAACTGAACTTAAAGCATTAAATGAATTATCTGTTGGTCAGAAAGCTGTTGCATTACTAATTATTGCCTTAAGTGATGGCTCTTTTCCAATAGTTATTGATCAGCCAGAAGATTCGCTTGACCTCCGATCCATCTGGGATGATGTTTGTTGTAAATTAAGAAATACAAAAGATCAAAGGCAGTTTATATTTACTACCCATAACTCTTCGGTAGCTGTGGCCTCTGACAGCGATAAATTCACAATTCTACAGGCGGATGCCAATCATGGATCAGTTTTATATTCTGGGTCAATTAATCGAAAAGAAATAAAGAAAGAAGTTATTGATTATTTAGAGGGCGGATCTGATACTTACAAGCAAAAGAGGCAAAAGTATAATATCCAAGAATAGAAATTGTAAAAGACTTCCAAGGAAATTTTCCCTGCTCCCGGCAGCGGGAAGATTAAAAAAATATTGACTTGAAATTATATTCTGCATACAATAGGGCATGGAAAAAATTCTGGGGCAGGCGCTGAAAAAAGAACGGGAAATGCGCGGTGTTTCCCTGGCCGATATCGCCAATGAAACCCGCATTGGCATCCGTTTTCTCGAAGCCTTGGAAAACGAAGATTTCACTATGTTTCCCGGCATTTTTTACATTCGCTATTATATAAAGAATTATTTGCGGGCCTGCGGTGCCGATGAAACGGCTTTTTTCAATACCTATCATAATTATCTGAAGGCCATAATGGACAAAAAAGGCGAGCCGCCGCCCGACCAATACCTGAACAAGATGGAATATGTAAAGTTCAAAAAACGAAAAACAATTCTGATCTTTTTTTTGTTGCTGCTGTTGTCAGGCGCTTTTTTTTATTGGTTTTTTAGCCGTCCTGTTTTGGTAAAAACGCAATCTGAACAATTCGAATTTCCCGCTTTCTCCACTTCACTGTTCCCTAACGAAAGTGATTTTTGTCTTGATTGGTCACCTGTTTCCATGCGTTTGACTTTTGAAGACACCTGCTGGCTGCAGTTCTGGCGTGGCGGCGAGAAAATGGTGGAAAAAACATTTGCTAAAGGCGATGTTCTTACCGGCCAAGGGTATCAATTGACTCTGCTCATTGGCAATCCTGCGGCTGTCCGGCTTAATGTCAACGGCCGGGAATTGCCATCGTTACGCCAGTCCAGCACCGGAGTGAAACTGCTCCTTAATCCCGATAATTTAGAGGAAATAGCGCAGCGATGAGCACCACTGTCTCCAAAAATCCACTGGTTTTACAAATTAGTGAAGGTTCAGCCAACGATGAGCTTCTGCAGTTCCTCCTTGATAAAAAATTGGCTTTCACCGATGAAGAATATCTGGAAAGCCTGGTTTTTGTGCTGCCGAACCTGATTTTTCATGACCGGGCATTGTCCATGTTGAGTCAGATATCCCAGTCGGTCAAGGAAAATTATGTGCAAAAAAAAGAAGCCAACCTGCAGGTGGCTGAATTTATTTTAAATGAAGCCTTGCAGACCGGCTATTTCAATATCATGGCCATGATCATTCAGAACCAGCATTTTCCCACCGAATTTTTAATGCGCATCGCTGCCCAAGGCAAGGCGGTCACACTTGAGATCCTACTGGAAAACCAGATTCGCATGATCGCCTATCCGGAAATCATGGAAAAGATGGAGTTGAATCCCGAATGCAACCCGTTTATCAACGTTAAAATCAAGGAATTGCGTGAGTTTTATATCAAGCCCCAGGCTGCTGAAAATATTCCGGAAAAAGATGTTTTAAACGAATTGACCTCAATGATCGCCCAGGAACAAAGCGAAGGTGAAGGAATTAGTCAGGCTATAATTCAACAAGCGGCCATAACAACTCTGCAGCGGATCAACCGCATGTCGATTTCCCAACGCCTTCGCCTTGCCCTGACAGGCAATAAGACCGAACGGTTGATTTTAATCAAGGATACCAATAGAATGGTGCAACTGGCCGTGATCGAAAGTCCTAAGATGGCTGACGATGAGGTATTGATCCATATCCGCAATTTAAGCCTGTCCGGAGAAATCATCGGTAAAATAGCCAATAGCCGCGACTGGACAAAAAATTATACTATTAACCTGGCTTTGGTGCAAAATCCGAAAACACCGATCAACCGTGCCATCAGCTTTATCAAGAAGCTGCATACGCGCGATCTGAAATTGCTGATCCAGGATCGTAATATCAACCCTGTCATCCGCAACCTGGCCATGAATTTGCAGAGAGCAAAAGAAAGGGTCAAATAGTAAGCAGTTTGAACAACAAATTCTTGACGTCAAAGATAGTCCATGGCTGGGTGACCATGTGGTTGCGGCTGCAGGCAAAGAAAGCGTTGTCGTGGCGATGCATACCGGTGAAATGGCTGATTCCTGTTTCCTGATCTTTTTCGAATCCGCCCTTTAAATCATATCCAGGTTTGGACAGCAGCACCAGGTCCGGAGCGGCTGATATTTGCGGGCCGCTGTACAATTCCTCCTTAAAAAAGGCCCGGGAGATTATTTTTTCGCCGTTGACTTCGTAGTTTTCAAAGAACCGCTTTAAATCCTGCCTGATTTTATTATAATCGCCGGCCTCCACCCGGCCTTTTGCATATTTGCTTTTTTGATGGATATATATTCGCGATGGGTCAAGGGCAAAAGCTTTGGCAGTTGGACTGATGCGCGCCAGGTTTTTGGCGTCTCCGGTTTCCAGGCTTAAAAAACCGTATTTTTTTAAAATAGGATTGAGATACACTTCGCGACAGATGGGGCCGAACCCGTGGTCTGAGAGGAGTATTATTTCTAGTTCCTCACGGCCGGCGGCACGTTCCAAAAAATCAGCGATAACCTGGTCGACTTCCTGATAGAAATTGAGAAAATCCTGGTGATGGGGATGACGGCTGTCCCCGTAGGCGTCGTAAAGAAAATGCTGCAGCCGATCGGTTTCGGTTACCGTGAACATGAACAAGTCCCAATTTTCCTTTTCCCACAAAATGTCGGCGACTTGCTTGCGGGTTTTTAAAAGGCAATGCAGGTCCGCGAGGAACTCGGTCTTTTTGTCTTTACCCTTGCCGGCATCGACATCAACCTGGTAGCCCATTTGCTTGAGCAGAGGAAGGTAGCGGGCCGGGTAAACCGCGTTTTCCAAGTTCAGGGCCACAAAACCGGACAGCAGAACGCCATTGATGGGGCGGGCCGGATATGTGGCCGGCAAGTTGATAATCACCGAGCGTTTGTTCTCAAGTCCCAATTCATCAAAAAAAGTAGGTACTTTCAGATCGCGGAAATCTGGAAAACGGAGCTGATAAGTCCCGGGCGTCAGGTCGACGAAACCATAAATACCATGTTCTCCGGGCTGGGTGCCGGTCATGAAACTGGACCAGGAAACCGCGGAGATTTCCGGAAGGGAAACCGACATTTTCAGCGGCTGCAAGGGAGCGCAAAAACGGTTCAGGCTGGGAAGCAGAGAAGGCCGGCCATTGCCGCCGATCATGTCATGGGCAACTCCGTCCAACCCGATTATCAGAAGTTTTTTGCCGCTTTTTTTATTATTAATCCCATCCTCCTGCACGGCTATTAATAAGATAGGATTGCTTGGCGGCAGGAGCTGAATAGTTCAGCGGCGTAACGCTCTTATTCCACGAAAGGATTTCCATGTTTCAGAATTTCCTCGGAGACTTCCTTTCTCATCATGGATTCCGGTGGTATCTGGTGATTAACCAACTTATCGCGGATGATCTTGCCCGCGAAATCCACATGATCGCTTTGGGGATGGGGGCAGGTTTTGTCATTGGCAATAGAGTTGCATTTTTTGCAGAAAAAGAAGCTCATAAAAAAAATGGGGGTAATGCCCAGGTCAGGAAAAAAATCAAATATTTTCTGGGCGGCAAAAGGATGGTAATAACTGCCCACGCCGGCATGGTCGCGGCCGATAATGAAGTGGGAGCAGCCGAAATTTTTGCGAACAATGGCGTGGAATATCGCTTCCTTGGGGCCGGCATAACGCATTTCAGTTTGCAGGATGGACATGACGGTCCGTTCTTTGACGTAAAACCCGTCAATCAGCACTTTGTAGGAGTCGAGGATCACCTGGTCAGAGAAATCGCCGGCTTTTTTCTTGCCGATGACCGGGTTGATGAACAAACCGTCCACGATGGACTGAGCCGATTTTTGAACGTATTCGTGCCCGAGGTGCGAAACGTTGCGGGTTTGAAAACCAACCACGGTTTCCCATTTTTTTTCCTTGAACAGCACTCGGGTTTCCCGCGGGGTTAAATAGTATTTAGAAAAATGGGAAATGGGTTTGCTTAAAAAATTGATGGTGCCGCCGACAAAGTATTCGCCGCAGGTTTTAAGCTGCTGAACGCCAGGGTGTTTTTCATCGGTGGTTCCATAAACATTTTTAGCGTATTCTTCAAAATCCCAGGTATAGATATCCTCTACCAGCATTGAGGCGATGACGGCTTCTTTTGTTTTCAGGATAATGGTTTCATTTTTAGCGAATTTGTTTGCCTGCACTTTGTCCACGGCCAGGATAATGGGCAGTGTCCAGGCGTGGCCATTAGCCAGCCGGCTGCGCTGGATGACTTCCCGGTAATCATCCTGATTCATGAATCCCTGCAGGGGAGAAAAAACTCCGCTGGCAATATTTTGGATCTCGATGGCTTTTTCTTCATCGATTTCCAGACTGACAAATTTATCCTTAAAAGACAGGATGGCTTCCCTTTCTTTTTCAGAGAGGACACGGTTGATCAATGTTCCGCCATGTGGTTTTACAATCATGTTTTACTCCTTAACTTAAATAGCCGAGTTTTTTCAATTTTTCTTTGGCCGCATCCTCTTCCGCCTGGGAGATTTCACTGCCGCCGCTGTTTTGAACAATATATTGACTGAGGATATGGATGGCAAACGCGGACAAGTCGGGAAAATTCTGCCTGGCCAAATTCTTAAGCAGGTCTTTACGCAAATATTCAGGGATGAACACATCATTGGCTTCTGGCTGCAAATAGCCCAATTCTTCCATTTTCCGCAAGATTTTTTGCAGAGATTCTTTTGCGCTTTCCTTGTCGGTTTCTACGATCAATTCCGGTTTTTCAGGCTCTTCAAAAGGGTCGGATATGCCGGTAAAATTTTTTATTTCTCCGGTGATGGCTTTTTTATACATCCCCTTGACATCGCGTTCGATACATTTTTCAAGGGCACACTTGACATATACTTCGATGAAATCGCCGATCATGGCGCGAATTTCGGCGCGAATGCTGCGGTATGGGGAGACAAAAGCGGCGGTGGTCACGGCGCCGTGACGTGTCAGCAAAGAGCAAACAAAACCCACACGGCGGATATTTTCATCGCGGTCCTCTTTGGAAAAGCCCAAGCCTTTACTCAGATATTTGCGTGAAATGTCGCCATCCAATTCTTCGGGATTATAACCCCTTTTTTTGAGTTCGGCATTCAACTTCAATGCCAGCGTGGTTTTACCTGAACAGGGAAGCCCCGTGAACCAAACTGTTACACCTTTCATTTAATGCTCCTTAATCATTGATTTTACTTTTAGCGGTCGATAACCAAATATTTTTTGGGCAGAATTAGTTTGCTGGAAAATTTGACGTTGGTCAGCATGATGATGGCCCGTTCCCGATCAGGAAGTTCTTCTTGAAAAATTCCTTCCCAGCCTTCAAAATCGCCTTCATCAATGAATATTTTGTCGCCTTTGTGGAAAAAGTCTTCCCGTTTGCGCAGAAGAACGATACCGTTGTTTTCACGGATCTTGATATCCTGGATTTTATCATCGGCGATGGTCCAGATGTATTCATTATAACCCAAAATGTTTTTTACACCCCTGGTATATTTCACTTTCTGGTAAAAATCATAGATATCGAATTGGGCGAACAGGTAGCCGCTGAAAAGAGGAGCGATGCGGTCGATTTTTATCTTGTTTTTCTTGATTTTTTTCATATAAACAGGAAGATATACATTGATGTCCAACAACTTCAGGTTTTTTTCAGCGCAAAATTCCTGTTTTGGTTTGCTGTGGATGATGCACCATTCGCTGCTGCCGTTGTCTTTCATTTGAGAATTTTAGACCAAATCGACTCCAAAGTCAATCAAATTACAATTGATCCGCCGCTTTTGCAGAAGACTTGCGTCTCCTGCTTTTATCGAGTTTCTGATAAGTGGAAGATTTGTGTTATAATTAAACATAAGGAAAGCTTATGAATAATGATGAAGAAAAGACTGATCCGGTCATGCCGTTGCCTGCGGCCCAGGAAAACCAGGAAATTCTTTGGGAATATTATCAAAGTTACTGGCATAACTCTAAGTTTTGGCTGGGAGTGGTTTTATTTATTATATTTCTGATTTTTGCATTTATTTATAAAAAAACCGTTTTAGATACCACAATGAATCCGCGGCAATTAAAAGCGGCACTGGAGTTTTTCGACATTTCCAGCCAATGGGTGGTGAGTGAGCAAATCAACGAGGATGATTTCCGGGGCATCGTCCTGGTTCCCGAAGTCTCATTTCGCATCCGCAATGTCGGGGAAAAAGATTTGAGTTATGTTTTTTTGTTGGGCGTGTTTCGCTTCATGGATAACGGCAAGTTCATTGGTGAAGGTTATCAAATGGTTTTGCGCCGGTCTTTGCCCCCGGCAGGAGAAAGTGCAAGAATCACCCTGAAAGCTGGTTTCGGTTATCGCGCCAGCTCGGCGGCAGCTTTTGAGAAATACAAGAAAGAATGGCGGAATTCCTTATGCGATCTATTTGCCAAGTCGCACAATTCCGGCTTGACACCGGTGAAGACTTTTTATATCAGCCGCAAAATTGCCGGTCAGGATGTTGAGATAGAAATCAAATAAGCTGGCGTTTACTTGAGTAAGTCGGCGATTGTATTTTTAAGTTCAGCGCCCCTGAGATTGCGGGCTATGATTTTTCCTTTGCCATCAATGATAAATGTGGCCGGGATGTATTCAATTTCATAAAGCGAAGCGATGCTGCTACTCGATTCGCGGTCGATGACGTGAAGCCAGTTCATTTCCTTTTCTTTGACGAATTGCCTGGCCAGGGGAATATCACGGTCAAGGCTGACGCTGATCAGCACGAAATTTTTATTTTTGAATTGACGATTGATTTCCAGCAAGTTGGGGATTTCCACCCGGCAGGGCGGACACCAAGTGGCCCAGAAATCGAGGAGCACGATTTTGCCTTTAAATTCAGATAATTTCAAGGTCTGGCCGGAGATATCATTGGCTTTGAAATCCGGGGATTGGTCAAAGGCTCCTTTGGCCTGGGAGCAAGTAGCCAGAAAAAGCAGGGTCATGGTTATTAGCAGTGTATTTTTTGTCATTTTCATCTTGCTATTCTAACACAAAAATGCTGTCCCGCCACCACGGTTTGGCGAATTCAGCTAAAAATTGAAAAATAATTTATTTTATATTAAAGTATGAGTTGAAATCTGAACAGCAGCAATTCAGGTTTTATTTTGATGGAAAATATTTAAAGAGGTGTGAATATGACGTACTTGCTTGATGTCAAAGAAATTTTGGAATTTGCTGTTTTCATTGAAGAACGGGGGTATGAGTTTTATGTTGATGCCATGAAGAAGTTCAGCGAAGCGCGGATCACCGAGCTTTTCCAGTACCTGGCCGACGAGGAATTCAAGCACGAGAAAGTTTTCAAGAAGTTGCTGGAGCAGAGCGGCAGGATCAAGGGCGAAAGCCGCGACCCGGAATACCAGGCCTACCTGCGAGAATTCTGCAAAAGCCATTCCCTGGCCGATCCTGAGGCGGTCAACGCCAAACTCGCCAGAGTGTCCGGCCTGGAAGAGATCCTGGACATGGCCATGGGTTTTGAAAAGGATTCGATCATCTTTTTTTCCGAGTTGAAGGAAATTTACGAAAAAGGTCATTCCGCGGCCGTGGATAAGATCATTCACGAAGAAATGGGCCATCTGCGCAAGATCTTCCTGATGAAGCGAGAATTGGCCAAAAAATAAGACTTTTGTAAGAGAACGCGAATTTTATTTATTAAGGAGGGAGCATGAAATTGATGGAAATTATCGAGAAGCGGCGTGCTTATCGTTCGCTGGGGCCGGCCCAGATCGATGAAAGCCTAGTTCGCGACCTGGCCACGGCTGCGTCCCTTTCGGCTTCCTGTTTCAACAAGCAGCCGTGGCGCTACGTTTTCGCCTTTGACAAGGATGTTTTGAGCCGGCTGCAGAGAGTCATGAACAAGGGCAACGAATGGACAAGGGCCGACTCCATGATCATCGCCGTGGCCAGCCGCAAAGACCTGGATTGCGTGGTCAAGGAGAGGGAATATTATCTCTTTGACACTGGTATGGCCACTGCCTTTTTAATCTTGCGGGCCACGGAACTTGGCCTGGTCGCCCATCCCATCGCCGGATTCGATGAAGACAAGGCCAAGGAGATCCTGGGAATTCCCGCCGATATGCGCCTAATCACCCTAGTTAATGTCGGCAAACATCTTTTGCCGGTCAACTCACTTTTAAACGAACAGCAGGCGGAGATCGAAAAAACCAGGCCCGAACGCCTGCCCTTGTCCGAGATCATGAGGATGAATCACTTTTAGAAAGCGCCGTCAAGGTAGCGGTCCGCTATAAAAGATTTTGAATGGCTTCTTTGGCCAGTTGGTCGGCCCGCTCGTTCAAGACGACGTTGCTGTGGGCGGCCACTTTGTGGAAGGTGATATGGGAGAAGCGGTCTTTCTGAGCCAGCAGCCGCAGCCACAGGCCCTTGTTTTCCACCGCTTTTTTGTTGGCCGTCAGCCAGCCGTTCTTTTGCCAGCGTTGGTACCACTTCTGCACCAGGCAGTTGTGCAAGTAAGCGCTGTCTGTAAACACCGCGACGGGCAGGGCGGGATTCTTGATTGTCTCCAGGGCCTTGATGCAGGCCAGCAGTTCCATGCGGTTGTTGGTGGTGTTTTTTTCGGCCCCAGAGATTTCCCTGTCCTTGCCTTTGTATTGCAGGATGGCCCCCCAGCCGCCGCGGTTCTGCGCTTGCTGGTTGTTGCTGCAGGCCCCGTCGCAATAAATGATTATTCTATCCATTGAATCTTTTCCAGTTATGCAATGCGCATTATAATTCGTCTGGCAGGGGAAAAGCAACCATTAAAAATATTTTGGCGTTTTTGACTTGATCTTTTTATTTGTGCTATAATGGCCCCACGATTCTTAGAGAGAGGCAAGGGGCAAGATGGGTAAGAAAATTTTGATCATTGATGATGACCGGATCATCCAGGATTCTTTGCAGGAGCTTTTTACCGACGCGGGTTACGTTGTCCATCTGGCCGCTGACGGCATCAGCGGTTTCGAGCTGATTACCAAGGAAAAGCCGGATATAATTGTGACCGATATTCTTCTGCCCAGGATGCACGGTATTGCTTTGTGCGAAAAGATTAGGGCTATCGATGATCTACGGCAAATCCCCATAATTTTAATGACCGGGGTCTACAAGGATGTCAACCTGCGCATGTACGTTCACAAAGGGCTGGCGGATGATTTCATTGAAAAACCGTTCCGCGAAACGGAATTGCTGAGCAAGATCGAGCACTTTCTCGGCTGTGGCGCGGACAAGGTGGATTCCCAGCCAGCCGCCGGAGAAGCCCCCCTGCCGGGGCGAAATCATAAAAACCAGGACAACAGGTCCGTTGACCAGGGCCTGGATGAACTGATCAGCTGGGCGCGCAACAAAGGCAAAAAATAGGCTTTCAGGAGCGGGATATTTCGTGCCCGCCGCCATGGGCCATGTCCCGGCCGTGGACCATGACTCCGGCCATCAGGTTGGCGCACATTTCTGCGCCGCGCAGCGATCCGGGAAAATTAACAATAATGGTTTTCCCCTTTTGACCGCTGTAAGCACGAGAAAAAACGGCATGCGGGGTTTCCCGCAGCGATTCATGGCGCAGCCATTCACTAATGCCCGGAAGGTCGCGGTCGCATATTTGGGCGCAAACTTCGGGAGTGATGTCTCTGGGTGCAAGTCCGGTTCCGCCTGTAGTCAGGATATAATCCTTGTCCAGGTTTTGATTCAGTACCGAGAGAATCGCTTCTTTTTCATCCGCAACTACGGCCTGCACGATATCAATTCCTGGCAGCCGCTGCAGCAAAATCTCTGTGATGCGCGGCCCGGATAGATCGGTGTATTCTCCTTTGGACGCCCTATCGGATACGGTAATCACCGCTACTTTGAGCATTGATCTTTCCTCCCTTGAGCACTTTGGCGAAAATCCCCTGGCTGGGCATGATACATTCGCCGGCCGCATAATAAATGGCGCAGCGGCTGTGGCATTTCTTGCCGATCTGGGTGATCTGCAGTTTTACCGTGCCGATGACAATGATTCCTTCTACCTTGGCCCGGCTCCAATCCACGCCGCGGGTGACGATGTTTTCGCCGAATGCGCCCGGGGCCAGAGGCAGGCCCTTGGCCTTCATGGCGTCAATGGCTTCGCCGGCCAGGAGCGATACCTGACGGTGCCAGGCGCCGGCGTGGGCATCACCCTCGATGCCGTAATTCTCCTGCAGGACGATCTCGGGCACTTCGTGCTTTTGCACGCCCTTGGCCGCGGCGATGTTGACCGATTCAACCTTGAATTTCACGCTTGCTTTTCTCCAGCAGGGCGATGGCGCCGATGATCATGCTTTTGTCCACCGCCTTGCACATATCGTAGATGGTCAGGGCGGCGATGCTCACCGCGGTCAGCGCTTCCATTTCAATCCCGGTCCTGCCTTCGCTGACTGCCTTGGCGGTTATCTCGATGCCATCAGTCACGATCCGGAACTGCACATCCAGCTGATGGATGGACAGCGGGTGGCAGAGGGGGATCAGTTCCGACGTTTTTTTGCCGCCCTGGATGGCGGCGACACGGGCCACGGCCAGGACGTCGCCCTTTTGCAAAAGATTTTTTTTCAGCAGTTCCAGAGTCGCGGCAGCCAGGATGATCTTACCCGCGGCCACGGCTTCCCGGTGCATGGGCGGTTTACCGCTGATATCGACCATCTGCGCTTTTCCGGAATTGTCGACATGACTCAGTTTCATCTATCCTCCTATCTGCCAGTTTTCGCGGTTGCGGCAGGCAACCCCTTGCTTGGGTTTGGCTTGTACGGCTCTCTCCAAACTGGCCGGGATATTAAAAAAATCAACCGCGATCTCCCGGTCAGAGAACAGGCAGGGTTTCAATTTGCCGTCCGCGGTCAGGCGCAGTCGGTTGCAGACGTTGCACGAGAGCGGCCTTTCGGCTGTGAACTCTTGGCCTAGGCTGGCAAGATTGTGCAGACTGTAATGGTTGATTCTTTGCAGGACAAGGCCGCGCTCCAAACAAAAGCTCTTCATGTTTTCCGTTTCGTTTTGATTGAAACCGGGAAGCAAAACCATGTTGATTTTTATTTGTTGGAAGCCCTGTTTAAGAGCCTGGTCGATTCCGGAAAAAACCCTTTCGATATCTCCGTTGCGGGTGATCCGCCTGTATTTGCCGGCATCCAGGGTGTCCAGGGAAATGTTCAGGCGGTCGAGACCGGCGGCATGGATTTCCCCGGCCAGCATGTCGAGTAAGGTGCCGTTGCTGGTCATGCTCACCTCGGTGATACCGGGAATGGCTTTGAGTTCGCTGATTAAAAAAGTGAGATTTTTTCTGACCAGCGGTTCGCCGCCGGTCAAGCGGATTTTGCCAATTCCGAGTTTGGAGGCGGATTGGACGATAGTGATGATTTGTTCGTATGACAAGATGTCGCTGTGACTTTTCAGCCTGATGCCGGCCTCGGGCATGCAGTAAGTGCAGCGCAGGTTACAGCGGTCGGTTACCGATACCCGCAGATAATTTATCTCGCGGTTATATGAATCGAACATCGACGGTGCTCCCGGCCGGGATGCTGAGCTGCCCTGCAGGTACGCGCAACAGGGCATTGGCTCGGCTCAGGGCGTGCAGATGGGCCGAACCATGATAGGCCAGCACGGTTGCCCGGCCCTGGAAATAACGGACGGGAACGAAAGCGGTACGTGCTCCTTGGGTGCGGCTGTAGGTCTCGGTCATAACCGCGGGCGCTACCAAAGGCTGATAGTCGTGCCCCATCAGGCGCAACAGCAGAGGCTTGATAAATATTTCGAAAATCACGAATGTTGAAACCGGGTTGCCGGGAAGACCGAAGACAATTTTTTCTTTACGGCTGCCGAAAACGGTCGGCATCCCAGGCTGGACGGCTATTTTTTCAAAATGGAGGGTGATGCCGGCTTTATTCATGGCCGCGGGCACGTAATCGAAATCCCCGGCCGAAACCCCACCGGAAATGATCAGGATTTCGCAATTGTCCAGGCAGGAGGCGATAGCCTCGACAGTGGCCGCGGCGTTGTCGGCGACGCGTCTCATAGTCAGCGGTTCGGCGCCGAGGGCGTTCACCTGGGCAGCCAGGGAATAGTAATTGCTGTTGTATATTTGGCCGGGACCCAGGGGACTGCCGGGTTCAGCCAATTCCGAACCGGTGGTGATGATGCCGACTCGCGGCAGTCTGGCTGTCGGCACTTCAGCCAATCCCAAAGATGCGAGAAGGGCGATCGGGGCCGCCTGTAGGAGCGTGCCTTTTGTCAGGATCAGCTGCCCGGCCTGGAGATCTTCACCTTTTTGGCGGATATTGCGATTCCTGTCCTCTGCGACGATCTTCATGAAGCCATTTTCTTCGCTGGTGCACTCGCGCTTGACCACGCGGTCGGCTCCGGGTGGGAGCATGGCTCCGGTCATGATCTTGGCGCACTGGCCGGGAGTGATGGTGAATTTGGGCGGCATGCCGGCAGCGATGGTTTCGACTATTTTATAAGCCGGGGAAGTGTCATCTGAAATATATGCATAGCCATCCATGGCCGACTTGTCGAACTCGGGGATGGCGAAAGGGGAGGCAATGTCTTGGGCCAGGATGCGGTTTTGAGCGGCCAACAGCGGCACGTTTTCACTGCGGACGGTGACTGGGAAAGAAGCGATAATCTTTTCCGCTTCTTCTACGCTGATCAGCGGTCTTTCGCGGCTTTTATCTTCTGTATTCTGAGTTTTGATTTTCTTATGGTTCATGGCCTTCTCCTTTCCATTTTCGGGAGGCAAGGCCGTTTCCGGCTTTACCCTGGCGGTTCAAGGACTTGGCTTTTGCAAGCTTTAACCCTTTAAACTCGGAGAAACCCTATTTTATCAAAAAAGCAGGTACCGGTCAAATTTCATTCGTAGCGCAGGGCTTCGATGGGATTCAGGGACGAAGCCTTGCGGGCCGGATAGTAGCCGAAGAACACCCCGACGGCGCCGGCGAAACCGAAGGAGAGCAGCACGTTCTCTAGGGAGATGACTGTGTTCCAGTCGGTGGCCAGGTGGACGATGTAGGTGGCAACGAAGCCGATCAGAACGCCGATCAGTCCGCCGGAAAGACTGAGCACGATGGCCTCGATGAGGAACTGCACCAGGATATCGCGGCTGCGGGCGCCGATGGCCATGCGGATGCCTATTTCGTGGGTGCGCTCGGTGACCGAGACCAGCATGATGTTCATGATGCCGATGCCGCCGACCAGCAGTGAAATGCTGGCGATGGAGGCCAGCAGGATGGTCAGCACCTTGGTGGTCTCCTGGGCGGTGGAAGCGATGTCGGTCTGGTTGCGCACGGTGAAGTCGTCGTCTTGACCTTCTTGGAGTTTATGGGCTTCGCGCATTATAGTGGTGATCTCGGCCTGGGCCTGTGCCATCTGATTCAGGGACGCGGCCCGGGCCAATATCTGGTTGATGTGCGGTTCACCGCTCAGGCGGTAATAAACGGTAGTATAGGGGGCAATGATCACGTCGTCTTGGTCCTGGCCGAAAGCGCTCTGGCCTCTCTCCTTTAAAACACCGATGACCTTGAACGGCACATTGCGCAGGCGCAGTTGCTGGCCGATGGGGTCTTCGTTGGCGAAAAGGTTTTTCACTATGGTCTGGCCGATGATGCAAACCTTGTTCTGGGCGCGGACATCGGCGGCCGAAAAAAATTCTCCGGAGCTCATTTGCCAGTCGCGGATCTTCAGGTATTCTTCGGACCCCCCCCAGACGGCTGTATTCCAGTTGCCGCTGCCGCCTATTACCTGCACGCCCGTGCGCACTACCGGCGATAAGGCCTCGAGCAGGGTGCTGTTTTTTTTCAGTTTCTCAGCATCGTCGAGGGTCAGCCGCACCCCCTGGTCGGGTCCCATGTGCACGCCACGCTGCTGCATTGAGCCCGAAAAGACCATTATCAGGTTGGTGCCCATGCTGGCGATCTGGTTCTGGATCCTCTGTTCGGCACCCTTGCCGATGGCCACCATGACGATCACGGCGCCGACGCCGATGATGATGCCCAGCATGGTGAGCAGGGTACGCATTTTGTTCTTGACGATCGATTTGAAGGCCACCTTGATCAGATTTTTCCATTTCATGGGCGATCTCCTTGGCTGGCGGCCTGCCAGCGGCCGGATTTCAAGTCCTGGCTGGCGTCATGGGGGTGCGGCAGTGTCTGGTCGCGGATGATCCAGCCGTCGCGGAATTCGATGATGCGGCGGCAATAGGCGGCGATGTCGTGCTCGTGGGTGACCAGGATAATGGTGATGCCCTGGCGGTTCAGCTCCTGGAAGGTGACCATGATCTCGATGCTGGTGCGGGTGTCGAGGTTGCCGGTGGGTTCATCGGCCAGCACGATGGCCGGTTGGTTGACCAAAGCGCGGGCGATTGCCACCCGCTGCTGCTGCCCGCCAGAGAGCTGGTTGGGATAATGGTGGGAGCGGTCGGCCAGCCCAACCCGTTCCAGCGCCTGGTTGGTCAGCTGAACCGGATCACCGCTTTCCATCTGGCGTGAATACAGCAGGGGCAGTTCAACGTTTTCAAAGGCGGTGGTCCTGGCCAGGAGGTTGAAACCCTGGAAGACAAAACCGATCTTGCGGTTGCGGATGTCGGCCAGCTGGTCGCGGTCCAGGTCGTTGACATGGATGCCATCCAGAAAATAATCGCCGCCGCTCGGGTAGTCCAGGCAGCCGAGAATGTTCAGCATGGTCGATTTTCCCGATCCGGATGCGCCCATGATCGCCACCAGTTCTCCGGGGTTGATGACCAGGTCGATGCCTTTCAAGGCTTCCACCTGCACTTCGCCGCTGTCGTAAATTTTTGTCACCCGCTCGGTGCGGATGACGGCTTCTTTGTTGTTCATGTTCTTTTCCTGGAGTTGATCATAGTATCCTCATGCGCGGCGGTCCCTGCGCCGCGGCCAGTTCTGCCGCCGAAAGCGTGATACTCTTGATCACTTCCATGCCTTCCTTAACCTCTCCGGAAACGATCTCTGTCACCTGGCCGTCGCTGATCCCGGTCTTGATGCGAACGGGCTTCGGCTTGCCGGAAGCGTCGAGATACCAGAGCAAGGCCATGTCCTTGGGCCTTTTTCTCATGCCGTTCGCGCCGGAACCTGAGAATCCGCCGCCGGTCGAGGCAGCCGGTCCGGCGGCCATTCCGCCCGGGGCGTTGCCGGTGCCTCTGCCCTCTCTGGCAGCGAATTGCTTCATCAATTCCTGCACCATTTCCGGGGTGGGTTTCAAGCGCAGAGCGGCGTTGGCCACGCGTAGCACGTTTTTGGCCTGGCCGATCAGAAAATCGATGGTGGCGGTCATGCCGGGCAGGAGCACCCCCTCTTTGTTGGCTACGTTGATGACCACGGTATAATTGACCACGTTGTTCACTGTGGTCGGTTCCAGGCGGATCTGGCTAACCAGGCCTGAAAACTTCTTGTCGGTCTGGGCCTGGACAGTGAAGCGCACTTCCTGGCCATCCTTTATCTGGCCGATATCACTTTCGTCGACGTTGGCCAGGATCTGCATTTTGGAAAGATCGTTGGCGATCAAGAACAAGGTGGGCGATGAAAAGCTGGCGGCCACGGTTTGGCCGACATCGATGTTGCGGGCGATGACGATGCCGTCGATGGGAGCGTATATGGAGGCATAGTTGAGGTTGATCCGCGTCCGTTCCAGGCTGGATTGTTCCGATTTCAAAGTGGCCTGAGCCAGTTCGGTATTGACTTGGGCCTGCTCCAGATCATTTTGGGTTTTGATGTTTTCCTTGAACAGGTATTGGATGCGCTTGAGATCCTGCTGGGACTGTTTCAATTGCGCCCGGGCCCGGTCATAGGATGATTCGGCTTCGGAAACTGCCATCAGCAGCGAAGATGTGTCGAGCATGGCTAACAGTTGGCCTTTTTTCACAGCTTGGTTGAAATCAGTGTAAAGCTTAGCGATGCGCCCAGAAACCTGAGTGCCAATCTGGACCGTGGTCACGGCGCTGAGCGTGCCGGTGCTGGAAACCACGGCTTCCAGGTCGCCGCGGTCAATCTTGACCATCGTGTATTTCTCTTCGGCCTCTTTTCTATTGCGGGTGAAAAACCAGGCCAACGCTGCGATTAGCAGCACAACCACTATGCCAATGACCAATTTCTTTTTACTGCTCTTCATGCCCATTGATTTCCTCCTGGGTCAGTTTTATTATACCCGATGTTGTCTTTTGCTTGCAAATAAGTGTTACGTTGCCCGGGCAAAAAATGTTTTGACATTGCCCATAACAAATTTCCAGGCTTTTTCTTGCAGCTTTTCGATTGCTGCTAATTTTTGTTTTTCACATACTTGTCGAACCAGGCGAACATCTCGGCCAGGACATCGAGCACTGATTCCCGGGCGCTGTAACCGTGGCTTTCATAGGGTAGCATCACCAGGCGCGCCGTTCCCCCCAGGCCTTTTAGAGCGGCGAACAATCTTTCGGACTGGATGGGGAATGTCCCGGAGTTATTGTCCGCTTCACCATGGATAAGGAGGATCGGTTTTTTGATCTTGTCGGCATGCATGAACGGTGAGACCTTGATGTAGGTTTCCGGGGCTTCCCACAGCGTCCGTCTCTCACTCTGGAAGCCGAATGGCGTGAGTGTCCGGTTGTAAGCGCCGCTTCGGGCAATGCCCGCCGCGAACAGGTCGCAGTGGGCCAGGAGGTTGGTCGTCATGAAAGCACCGTAGCTGTGGCCGCCGATCCCGACCCTGTTCCGGTCGCCGACGCCCATGGTGTCCAGCGTATCGATGGCAGCCTTGGCACTGGCCACGATCTGCTGAACGAAAGTGTCGTTCATGGTCTTGGGGTCGCCGATGACAGGCATGGTGGCGTTGTCCAGGACCGCATAGCCCTGGGTAACGAAAAAGAGTTGGGACATGCCGCGAAAGAAGGTGAAACGATTGGCTGAACCCCGGACTTGTCCGGCCGTCCCGGCATCGCTGTACTCCATGGGATAGGCCCAAATGACTACGGGCAGCTTTTGGCCCTGTTTGTATCCGGGCGGCAGGTAGAGAGTGCCGGACAGCTCGATACCGTCATCCCTTTTATATTTGATGATCTCTTTCTTCATTCCGGTAAGCTCCGGTGCCGGGTCTTTGAAGTCGGTCAGGGCTGTCCGTTTCTTGGTTTCCAAATCGAGGAGATAAAGATTCGTCGGCTCGCTCTTGGATTCGGCGCTGATAATGATCCTGTTCCTGGAATTCCCCGCATAGTCGATGAATCTTTCGTAGGCTGCCGCACCGCTATGGAAGAGGCGTTTCTTGGCCAAGGATTTAATATTGAATTGATCCAGGAATGGCCGGTCGCCTTGGGGCGAAGATCCCAGGCCTGACAAATATATCCAGTCACCGTGTTGAAGGCCGATCATCTCGCCCGACTTGGTAACCGTAGTCACTAAGTAGCCTGGATCGGTGTACTGATCCTGCTCGCTGAGGTCGAAGATCTTTTTAGGGGCCGCGCCGGCGTGTTCTGTATCAATGAGCCAGGTTGTGCGCCAGCGCTTTTTCCAGTCGGACTCGGTCAGAAAAGCCAGGCTAGGCCGGCCGAGCCATTCGATCATTTCCAAGCGGTGCGCGGTTCTTGCGATCTCCCGAGCCTTTCCGCTGAACGGAGCAGGCAAAGAAAGCATTTTATCTCGAAAGGGAACATCTTTTTCCGGGTCCCCTCCGTCCAGTGCTTCCAGCCAAACGATGGTCGCCGGTTTGAAAGGTTGCCATTCCGGGTTTCGTGGTCCGGTGGGAACTCCATTTAAGGGCACATTTTCGGCCGGCGGCAGGTCGGCAATCACTTTGACCAACTCGCCCTGGCTGTTCCAAACCTCGTAGGAGCGGGCGAAATCGTAATAGGGGAGGCTGTAGGAAAAAGGTCTTTTCAGGCGATTGACAAAAATGTATTGCCTATCGGGTGAGAAAACGGTGTCAGCGAACAGGCCGGGCTTGCCAAAAGTCCGTTTCTCATTTGTGCTGAGGTTGATGACGACCAGCTGTGATGTCGCGTAGTATTCAAAGAGATCCTCATCATAGGGCGTTTTCAGCAGGTCTTGGTAAGTGGCGGTTTTAGAGAAATTGCCCTGCGTTTCCTGAATGTTCGGTCCTTGGGGAATGCGCGGAGCCTCGGGTGCTTTGCCCCGTCCCTCGGGGATCATGCTGACCAGGATATGTTTATGATCCGGCATCCAGGTGAAACCGGACCCCAAGACCGCGTTAACTGTTGGTGGCGTGACAGCTTTGGCTTTGCCAGTGGCCGCCTCCACGCTCCATAATTGAACACCGTTATCGGTGTAGCGCAGGAAGACAATCCATTGTCCATTGGCGGACCAGGAGGGAAACCCCAATTTTATATCTTGAGGCAGGTCTATTTTTTTCAGAAAACCGTCCCTGATTCTTTTCAGAAAGAGGCTGATGTGGAAGGAAATGACCTGGCGGCTGTTATTGCAGGGCATGATCCGTATGCCGGCCAGACGCTGCACGGGTTGGGAAAGATAAGCGATGGATGGCATTGGCTCATAATCGGCCAGGAGTATCAGGTCCCTGGCTGGACTCATGAGCACACGCGGCGGCGGCGGAGCGTTCAGGATATCGATCACGTTCTTGGGAGGAAGTTTGTATGGCTCCTGGGCCAGGAGGATGCTTGTTTTAAATAAGCACAACAGTACCGTAGTTAAAACGATAAGATATTTGTTCATGTTTTCTCCTTCTAAATAGAAAAATATATTTTGACCAAAACTAATTGCTTGCCAGAATCTCAGACAAAGTGTCGAAATCTGTTTCTTGATCCGTATTTAACTGAAATGTGACGACATGGCGCTTGTTCTCCAGCAAGGCCTGCCTGTCGCCAAAGGCCTGCGCTGTAATCAATGTTCCGAAAGACATGCTTGATTTGTCTGCGCCAGCATGATCGGGTATCGGCGCGTCTTTATCCATCCGGGAAATGATCTGAATAAACAGCCCTTTGCCAGCGTCACCTTTGTGCAGCTGTCCGGTTGAGTGCAGGAATCTCGGTCCGTATCCCACGGTCACGGCGGTTTTGTATTTTTTCTGTATCATTGTTCTGAATTTTTGCAGCAATTGCCAAGTTGTTTTATCAGGTTTTAAATAGGCCTGAATGGAAATGTATTCATTTCCCTTGTTTCTGAAACCTTTAGCATCGTTCCCAAAGTACTCACGCCATAAACTTTTAAAATCGTTGGCATTTTTCTCGGCATAAACCTTTATTCCTGCAACTTCAAATTTTACGGGCGGCTGCGGAAGTTTTCCTTCCCTGGAATATTCAGCCAGCATTTCTCTGACAAGATTTTTTGAGGCTTCCACGTTCGGTTGATTGAAAGGTTGAACTCCTATTCGCCAACTTGCAATCGCAGTAGCCATTTCCCAGCGGAAAAACTCTCCGCCAATGTCGTAAACATCTTTAAATACAATTTCTACAATAGGGTGCCCGGCTTTGCGTAATTCCTGGACTGCTCTATCTTGCGCATGATCATCTTCTAAACGCAGATAAATAAAAAACCTGTCATTGGCATAACCATCGGGCTGCAGAATTTCTTCACCGACCACCGGAAGAATTCCTTTGCCTGCTTTGCCGGTACTTTCGGCTATCAGCTGTTCCAGCCAGTCAGCAAAGTATGCTAACTGATTGGAAGTGATGAAGGTTATTTTATCTCTTCCGGAATTGGCCAGGTGCCCCATAATCATTCCGAGTCTTGCCGAAGTATTATTGTCATGAACAAAGGAGTCGGCGGTTTTACAGTTGCGAACCATTGAAGCGGCCCGGTTCAGAAGTTCTTTGATATCTATTCCGAGCAGCGCTGCCGGAACAATTCCAAAGAGCGATAAAGCAGAATACCTGCCACCAATGTTCGGATCATTTAAAAAAATTTTCCTGAAGTTCAATTGTTTGGCCGCGGTTTCCAGTCCGCTTCCCGGATCGGTGATGGCGATGAAATGTTTGCCAGCTTTTTCTTTGCCGAGCAGGGCAAGAGTTTGATTGTAGAAGAACTTCATAAAAGAAAATGTTTCCACTGTTCCGCCCGATTTTGTGGAAACGATGTAAAGCGTTTTTTCCGGATCAAGCCTTTTGGCATGCTCCAAAACCGCTTCAGGATGAGTGCTGTCCAAAACCGCCAGATGCAAATAACCTTGTTTCATTCCGAACGAAAGGCTGAATACTTCCGCTGCCAGACTTGAACCGCCCATGCCAAGCAACAGGGCGTTTGTATAGCCTTCTTTCCTAACCGCTGCCACAAAATCAATGATTTCATCTGCCATTGCCAAAGAAACGGATGGGCTATTCAGCCAGCCCAGCCTGTTGGTAATTTCAGAGGGATTTTCGCTCCAGACCTTGTAATCTTTTTGCCAAATTCTTTCTACAATTCTTTGCGTTCTCAGCTGCATCTCTGCTTCAGCAATTTCTTTTTGATAACCGGCCAGAAATACCCGGAAAAGTTTTTCTTGTTTTTCCACGCTTGCGATTTTTATTGCTTGTTTTTTTTCAGCACTGATTTTGCAGCCTTCAGCAGCGCATTAACCGTTAAGCCAAATTCTTCAAAAAGGCTGTCAGGTTTTCCGGATGCACCGAATGTTTTCATGCCAAGCACTTGTCCATCTCCGTGCAGACCAATAAATCTATTCCACCCGAAAGTGGAACCGGCTTCTATCGCGACCCGCGCTTTAACTTTAGCAGGCAATACTTCTTCCCGATATTCATGGCTTTGCCTTGCATACAAATTCCAATTCGGCATGCTTACTACCCTGGCTTTTATTCCTTCTTTCGTCAGTTCTTCATAAGCATCAACCGCCAGTTGAACTTCCGAACCGGTGGCGATTAATATTATATCAGGAGTTCCGGTGCTGTCAGCCAGAACATAACCACCTTTTAATGCGCCTTCGGCAGCAGCATATTTTGTTCTGTCAAATACCGGCAAATCTTGCCTGCTCAATATCAATGCGGTCGGAGTGTCCCTGGATTCCATTATATACTTCCACAAGACAGCCACTTCATTGGCATCGGCGGGACGAATCACTTCCAGGTTTGGCATTGCTCTTAATGACGCCAGATGTTCAATCGGCTGATGGGTAGGGCCGTCTTCGCCAACGCCGATGCTGTCGTGTGTAAAGATGTACGTAACCGGCAGCTTCATCAGCGCTGATAACCTTATGGCCGGCCGCGCATAATCCGAGAATACAAAAAAAGTTGAAACGAATGTTCTTAAGCCGCTCAAAGAAATGCCGTTGGCTATGGCGCCCATGGCATGCTCTCGTATTCCGAAATGCAAATTTCTGCCGCCGTGATTATCTTTCTGAAAACCCGATGAATTTTTTATGACAGTTAAAGTGGAAGGGGCAAGATCCGCGGAACCGCCAATCATGAAGGGAATATGTTCTGCGATCGCATTTAATATTTTCTCGCTGGCGGCTCGACCAGATATTTTTGTTCCTGATGCAAATTGCGGAATGGAGCAATCCCATCCTTCCGGTATTTCCCGTTTTTGCATTAACTTCAATAAAGCGGCAAACTCCGGGTATTCTTTTTGATATTTCGCGAACAGTCCGTCCCATTCATTGTTTTGCCTTTTCCCTCTGGCCATAATTTGCCTGGAATATTCTTGCACTGCAGCAGGGACGAAAAATTTATTTTCGGGATCCCAACCGTAAAATTTCTTGGCAGCTTTAATCTCATCTTCGCCGAGGGGAGAACCGTGCGCGCCGTTTGTATCTTGTTTTGTCGGTGCTCCATAAGCAATATGGCTGTCGACAATAAGCAAAGATGGTCTCCCTTTTTCTTTGTTCGCCGCCTGTATGGCGCGGTCCAGCATTTCCAAATCATTCGCGTCACTGACCAGTTGGACATTCCAGCCATAAGCCGCAAATCTTGCCGCCACATCTTCACTGAAAGCCAAACTCGTTTTTCCTTCAATCGTAATATGATTGTTATCGTAGAGCCAAACCAGATTATCCAGGCCAAGATGACCGGCAAGCGACGCGGCTTCAGCGGTAATCCCTTCCATCATGCAGCCATCTCCGGCCAGGGCGAATATTTTATAATCGATCAGGTCGTACCCGGGTTTGTTGAAATAATTCGCGAGCCATTTTTCGGCGATCGCGAACCCGACGCTTGTGGCCGCACCTTGTCCCAACGGACCGGTAGTGGTTTCAACTCCTGGCGTGTGACCGTATTCTGGATGCCCGGGGCAGCGGCCATAGAGCTGGCGAAAGTTTTTAATGTCCTCCATTGTGACATCATAGCCGGTTATATGCAGAGTGCTGTAAAGAAGCATGGAAGCGTGCCCGGCTGAAAGGATAAACCTGTCTCTGTTTAACCAATCCGGATTGGCGGGATTGAATTTCATGAAACGATCATAAATGACAAATGCGACTGGGGCGAGAGCCATCGGTGCTCCGGGGTGGCCGGAATTGGCTTTCTGCACCGCATCCATCGAAAGAGTTCTGATTGTATTAATGCAAAGTTGTTCCAAAAGGGAATTGTTTTTAATCATGAAGGCATTTTAGAAGAATTGCTGGGCAATAGTCAAGTTGAATTTTACAGTTGAAAACAGCTAAACTTCTCCTTGCGCAGTTTTCAGATTGCATTTTATTTTTTTTAACGTTATGATTTTATGGGAATTAACCATGAATTGGAAAAGCTGGAAAAATGAAACTGCCGGATTGATCAAGCGGGTCGAAGCTGTCGATCTTTTCAGGTTTTTGGTCCTTTTTTTCATGATCCAGGGACATTTGTTCCGGACTTACCTGCTGCCCTCTATCCGCCAGACTCATTGGTACTATGTGCATGAAGCCTTGCATGGGCTGGTCGCGTCCGGTTTTTTGTTTTTGGCGGGGTTTACCGCTTTTCTCTCCTTTCATAACAAGCGCCAGAACTATATCCATCTGGATCGGGCTTTTTTAAAACGTTTGCAACGGATACTGTTCGTCATCGCCATCGGTTACTGGATTCATCTCCCTTTTTTTTCGCTGCGCAAAACTCTGCACCAAATTTCTCTGGGCCAGGCCGGCGAATTTTTTAAGGTCGATATCCTGCAATGCATCGGTGTCGGTCTGCTGCTTTTTATGATTTTTGCTATTGTATTGAAAAACGAAAAAGTCGTGGTTTTGTTTTCGGTTCTGGCCGGCGCGCTGTTTTTTCTGCTGCCGGAGACGGTAAAAAATATCCATCTGCATCGGGCCATCGATCCTTATTTCAATTACAATGTCTCACTTTTTCCCATTTTCCCCTGGGCCGGTTTTTTATTTATCGGTGTGATTACGGCTTATGTTTATGCTTTGCTGAAAAAAGAAATTTTCTTTAAATTGCTTTTGGTTCTGGGCATAATTATTTTCCCCTGGTCTTTTCTCCAATCCAGCCAGGTTTACTTCAAAGCCGAACTCACTTTGACCGGGAATCTGAATAAAACCGGGGGAGTTTTCATGTTTTTGTGGTTGGCCGATTGGCTGCTGCGCAAATTCAAGGGTCAGCTGACTGCTATTTTAATCAAAGCGGGCACCGAATCACTATTTGTCTATGTCCTGCATCTGTTCATTATCTTTAATTCCATTTTCGATTTCGGGCTAAAACCCTATTTCCAGGATTCTTTGCATGTGCCGCAAGCGTTGCTTTTGTTTTTGGCCATTCAATTGTTGGTATTTACCATTTCATTTTTTTACAATTGGCTGAAGGAAAAGCAGGTGTTTATCTGGCGCATTATTTTTTATGTTTTTTGGATTGTTTTCATCCTGATGTTTGCGATCAAACCCCATTAGAACCTTAAAATAAATTATCTGCACTTTTTGTGTAGATAATTTAATTTCAAAGGTTCTTATCCAGCAAAGCTGGGTTAAGCTTTGTGGAATAGCACCGACGATTAGTAAAATAAAATGTTTTAGAGTATAATAAAAAAAAGCTTATCAGGATGTACGAAACATGAAGCGCAAAGAAATCGTGTTGATTAAAGAGACCAGACAAAATGAAGTTGTCAAAAAAATCATGGATGCCATTGCGCCTTTCTTGGCCATTCGCTCCAGCGACCGGGTGGCTATCAAGATCAATCTTTCCGGAGCCAAAGAAATTTATGCCAATACCCATTACGAGACTGTTGAGTCCCTGATCCATTATTTGCAAGAAAAATACGGCAATACCCAGATCACTGTGATCGAGGGATCGGACGGGGCTTTTTTTTCTGGAAAAACTACCTGGGACATTTTTTATAAGTTCAAATACAAAGAAATCGAAATGCAGGGCGCGCAGCTGTGCAACCTGGATGATCTGGCGCATGATCAAGTTCTGAAGATTGAGACCATCAGCGGCTCCCAGGAAATAAATTTCTGCCGCTTCCCCTGCGATTACCTGATTTCAGTTGTCCCGCCCAAGACCCATAACATTTTTCCGGTTTGTCTTTCCATCCCCAACTTGATCGGTTTTGTAAAACAGGAGGATCGCGTATTGATGTTCGGAGCCTCATCTCAGGAGATGAAACGCATCGATTTTATTCAGAGTGAGAAATATTTCCAGCTGGTGCAACTGGCCAATCGTAATTTTGTAAACTTGCTGAAACAGATTCAGCCTTCGCTGGTCATTATCGACGGTCTTTACGGCATGGAAGGCAAAGGCCCGATCAAGGGCAGCCCGGTATTTCACGGTTTTGCCATTGCCTCCGAGGACGCGATCATGGCCGATGCCCTGGCCACACACGTAATGGGGTTTAGTGGCGATGATGTTCCCTATCTGGCTTTGGCTTTTAATGAAGGATTGGGCAATAACTGCTGGCAAAATATTATCGGCGTCGACCCGCAAATGGTTAAATTTCCCTACCGGCCGCACCCTCTGTTTCAAAGGCAGCGCAAAAAGCGGGAATCAAGCAGCCGCAATGAAGCCGCGGCAGAAAGGCTTCCGAAAAACAAAGCGCAAGATCATGAAGGAAATCATTCGCCGCAAGGTTAAGGCGCTCAAGGCCGGGAACATATCTGAAAATGATTTCCTGCTGTTTTTGGAGAATTTACCATTCAGCAACGACACCCATATCAAACTCGATTTTCACCGCAAGTTGCGCCGGGGTATTCCTGAAGTTGTATTTGGCCAGAGTAAAAGTGTAGAGCAGCTGCGCCACATCATCAAGAAATTCGCTGAAGTAGGCGAGGACATGTTGATCACCCGCGTCGATGAAGAACGTTTCCATAAATTGAAAAACGATTTCCCCGACCTTTGTTTCCATGCCGCTGCAAGCATCATCACCTCGAACCGCGAACCCAAAGCAATGAACAAGGGGAAAATACTTGTCTTGTCGGCCGGGGCTTCCGATGAAAAGGTCGCCGAGGAAGCGTTCGTCACTTCGAAATACCTGGGCAACCGCACGGATAAGGAATACGACGTGGGTGTTGCCTGCCTGGCCAGGATCCTGAGCCTGCAAAAAAAATTGAACAGCTACTCTGTGATCATCGCCGTGGCCGGCATGGAGGGGGCTTTGCCGTCGGTTGTGGCCGGGCTGACCTCCACGCCGATTATCGCGGTTCCCACATCTGTGGGTTACGGCAGCAGTTTCAGCGGTGTCTCGGCCCTGTTGTCCATGCTCAATTCCTGCGCCGGCGGCATTTCGGTGGTCAACATCGACAACGGCTTCGGCGCCGCCTACCAGGCCACTTTAATCAATCAGAAAGTTTCCCGATAGTTTCGATAAATTTCACTATTTTCACTATGTGGGTTCCCGGCCAGTAGATGCGCTGGCACTGAAGGCAATGTGAAAAATTGGACTGAGTACTAAATACATAAGGCGGGACTTTTTCCCTGATTTGGGTTTTTTCAATCGCAACCAGCTCGCCGTTGCACACTGAACATCTGGGTTGCAGTTTGAATTTGGTGAGTTCAAAGATGCGATTAATTTCAGCCAATTGCTGGCGGGGAAGGTTTTGGACAACCAGGTAACTGCTCTCCGGAGGCATGCTTTGCTGCAACAGGGTGTCCCGGGTCAGGAGGATGCGGTTTTCGTTCCGGCAGAAATCCTGCAGAAAATGGTCATCGGCGCGGTTGTCGTAAAAGGTATCGAAGCCGAGTATCCTGAGCCATTTGGCTGTTTTGCCCAGCATCACGTCGGCGGCAAAAAGCGGGGGGATGATCAATATTCCTTGTCGCTGGAGGCGCGCACGGCGCGGTTATGAGCCCAGCTTCTGATTTTTTTGATTTGCTCTTCCATGGTCGTGGCCATGGGTACTGAGTTACCGAAAATGACAAACAGGTCGTCTTCGATCAGTTTGCGGTTTTCATTGAATGCTTCATACATGCCGGAGATGATCACCTGCTCAATTTCCGATCCCGACCAGTTCTTGGTGATCTGCGCCAGCTGGGGGATATTGAATTTTTTCAAATCGTTGTCTCTCTTGGTCAAATGAATGGTAAAAATCTCCTCCCGTTCCTTGCGCGTGGGCAGGTCAATAAAGAAAATCTGGTCGAAGCGGCCCCGGCGCAGCAGTTCCGGCGGTAAAAGATCGATGCGGTTAGCGGTGGCGGCGATGAATATTTCGGAGGTGTGCTCCTGCATCCAGGTCAAAAAATATCCCAGGATGCGCGAGGAAGTACTATCTGCATGCTTGTCGCTGATGCCGCTTTCGATCTCGTCGATCCAGAGTACGGCCGGAGAAACCGAATCCATGGTTTTCAACGCGCGGGCGAACACTTCTTCGGCCGGGCCGGCGATTCCGGAATAGACCAGGTTCATGTCCAAACGGAACAAAGGCAGGTTCCAAAGGGTGGCTATGATCTTGGAGGCCAGACTTTTTCCGCAACCGGTGATGCCCATGGTTAAAACTCCCCTGGGTTTGTCCAATCCGAATTCGCGGGCTTCCTTGGAAAAAGCTTTTTTCCTTTTCAACAGCCAGTCTTTTAACTTGTCCAGACCTCCCATGTCATCGAGAGTCAGGACCTGGGTAAAATATTCCAGGACATTTTCCTTGAGGATCAATTGCTTTTTTTCCTGGTGAATCTTTTCAATCAGGCCGATATGAATACGCGGCTGCCCTTGAAACGCCTTCATGAAGGCCTTATAGGCTTCATCGAGGGTCAGACCCTGGACGGCGGTGACGAAACTCCTTTTCTCCTCGGCGGCCAGCTGGATCTGAGCTCCGGCTTTTTCCAGGGATTCCAAGAATTTCAGGCAAAGGCTTTCCAGTTCTTCAAAGTCGGGCAATTCAAAATGGATGATGTCGATTTCCTTTTTTAGCATCGGCGGCAAAAAATCATCAGGTGACAATAAAAAAAGGAATTTCTTGCTGTTCTTAAATTGCAGGTAACATTCACGGATTATGCGGATTATTTCCGGCGAATTGCGCAGCCGGGAATTCAAATCCTTGAACACAAAAAAAGCCGTTTCACCAATTTTGAGGGCGGCGTCAAGGGCCTGGGCCGGATCCTTGCTATTGGGTATTTCCCCCTCGTTGCCGCTGAGCCCGTTATGAGAGTCCCAAAAATAAATGTTTTGATTCTTAAGGGTTTGCTGGCAGAGCTTTTTAAGGAAGCTTTCCACCCGCTTTTCTTCGTAGGAAACGATCTGCACGATCGGCTGTCCCGCTTGCAGTGAATCCTTGATTTGATTAATCGATTGGTTCATCAATGACCTCCAACCCGGCAAAATATTTGATTTTCCAGAATTTCATAGTGGTTTGAGTTTTCAAATCCTGAAATTCAACGCTTTTTCAATGATGGAAAATTCAGCAGGCAATTTTTCGCCCATTTCGCCGTCGTATTCGATGTGGACTTCATCGGGTGATTCCACTTTTATGTTGCGGGCTTTTAGGATATGGACCTTGGGATTTTTGGCAATAGCTCCGGAATACAGGAGACGGGAATTTGTCAATATTTCGAGTTTCTTCATTGATTCGATGAGCACCAGGTCGAAATAACCATCATCTGCTTCGGCCTGCGGGGCAATGATCATGCCGCCGCCGAAAATACGGCCGTTAGCCACGGCTCCGATCAGGTATTCGCCCTGCAGCTGCTGCCGGCCGTCGACGGTCAGGGTGACGGTTTTGCTGCGGTAATTCATCAGTGTGGTCAGCAAGCCGCGATAGTAGGTCAAAGCTCCCCGCCGGGCCACTTGCACGTTGGAAATTTTTTTAATTACTTCAGCTCCAAGTCCAAAATCAGCGACGTTGATAAAATACTGCTCCTTGGCGTTGGCGCCGCTATAGGTAATTTTTCCGATATCGATTTTTTTATTTTTGGAGTTTTTGATCAATGCCGCTGACTTTTCAAATTCCCTGGGTACTTTCATAAAGCGGATGAAATCCGATCCGGTGCCGGAAGGGATGATGCCTAGGGCGGCATCTTGGTTGATGGCCTTTCCGGAGTAATCGCTGAAAAAACCGCTGCTGATTTCATTCAAAGTACCGTCACCGCCGACGCCGATTATCAAATCGAAACCAGCTTTGATCAATCCCCGGGCAATTTCCGTTGCCTGGCGCGGTTTTTCAGTGAAAACATATTTGAATTCCCGGAAATGCGCTTTGATCGCTAATTTGATCAGTTCCCATTTTTTTTCGGTTTGGCCGCGGGCGGAAAACGGATTGACGATGACATGAACTTTATTCATGGGTGCTTTCTGCCGGGCGGTTAAAAAATTTCCTGGCGATTATACCGGCAACAGCTCCGGCCACGATGGCCATAAGTGTAAACAGGCAAATGCTGAGAATCATGATGACTTTGAATTGGCCGCTTTGCAGGGTTCGCGTCATGTTCGCGTCAAGAAGGGGAGCTATGGTTTTGGCCTTTTCCAGCAATTGGTTAAGCTGCTCCTGAGTGATGCCGAGAATGGTCAAAAGGCTGAGAAAGGCGAATATGCCACCGCCAACCAAGCCGCTCAATGCGCCGGCCAGGAGCGTATCGCCCTTGCTCAGCTGCCGGTTTTCTTTACTGAGCAGAAAAATCGTCAAAGCGGAACCTAATACGATCCAAAGCATGAAAAAAAGGTTGAGTAAATTCACTACCGGGAAAATAGATAAAATTCCGGCCGCGCCGCCTCCCAAAAAAATGCTTTTGCCCAAGCCTTTTATTTGTTTGGCTTTGATGTCAGACAAATTCGGTTCCTAGTTGAGTATTTCGATATTTCCAGTAATTTTGGCCGGCAAAGTGTCGGTGATAATGGTCTTTCCAGAACTGGTTGTATATTTATAAATTTTCATTTTTGCCCGGGCCGTGGCTGAAAAAGTATAACTCATCCCCATCAGTGACATCACGCGGCGGATGTACTGCTTGGTTTCCGGATAAGGGGGAATACCGTTGTATTTTCTAACACTTTCCTCTCCGGCATTGTAGGCGGCCAGAGTCAGGGGAATGTTAGTATTGTATTTTTGATAAAGATATTTCAGATGCTTCACCCCGGCTTCCAAGTTTTCATTGGCATTGTAACGGTTGAATACTCCGTATTGCAGGGCTGTACCCTTCATCAGCTGCATGAGCCCCACAGCTCCTTTGGGAGAAACGGCGAAAGGATTAAAACTGGATTCGGCTTTGGCTACGGCAATGACCAAATCATCACGAAAGTCGTGCTTTTGGGTCAGGGTTTGAATTTTCTCCTTGTACTGCGTTGGGATAGCTGTGGAATAGGAAGAAGGCATGAAGTTGATAGCGCCTTTTTTTGAAATCGCAACGTCCATGGTGTTGGTCAGGACAATATGGCCATTCTTGTCCTGGCGGACAATCAGACCTGCAAAAAGGCTGCCAGTACTGAGCCAGGCGATTAAGAGAATAGTTGTTTCATGCTTCATGGTGGTCTTTCAATACGCGGCTGATTTTGTCTTTAAAATCTTCCAGCTCGGCGATTGTTTCACCGCCAGCCTGGGCGAAATCGTTTCTGCCGCCTCCTTTGCCTTTGATCAAGAGTGCGATCTTCTTAACTATTATATTCGCGTTAAACTCCCCTGTCAAGTCCTTGAACACCGAGACCACAACAAGTGATTTTCCCTCAACATTGGCATAGAGGATAACAATTCCCTGTATGCGGTTTTTAATTGCCTCGGCCAGGTCGCTGAGTTGCTGACGATCAGCAATTTCAACCTGACTGATTACGGCTTTTGCGTTGTTCACCAGAAGCGCTTTCTTTATTATATCTTCAATGTTCTGCGGCAGGCCGGGGGCTTCTTTTTTTGTTTGTTTTTCCTTTTCCTTAAGACGCGCCTCCATGTTTTTGAGAAAATCAAAAATCACTTCAGTTTTTTGGCCGAAATGGCCAATGATCTGGTTGTATATTCTAAAGGTTTTTTGCTGATAGTTGTAAGCCGATTCTCCGGCTACGGCTTCGATTCTGCGAATGCCGGAGGCGATCGATGCTTCACTGATTATTTTAAAAAATCCTATTTCCCCGCTGGCTTGCAGGTGGATACCGCCGCACAATTCCCGGGAAAAATTACCCATGGTTATCACCCGTACCATATCGCCGTATTTTTCATCAAAAATAGCGATAGCGCCGGTTCCAACTGCTTCTTCATAGCTTTGGATTTGCTTAGTGATGGTAATGTTTTCTCTGATTTTTTCATTGATGGAATATTCGATCTTCTCCAATTCCTCAGTACTCAAGGCGTTGAAATGGGTGAAGTCAAAACGAAGTTTGTCGGGCCCGACGCGGGATCCGGCCTGCTTGACATGCAGACCCAGCACTTCGCGCAAGGCCGCATGCAACATGTGCGTGGAAGTATGGTGAACGGCGATATTGAGGCGCCGCTTCTGGTCCACTTCAAGCCAGACATTGTCATTGACCCGCAGGGTCCCTTTTTTTATCAGCACTTGGTGCAGGATGGCTCCGGCCGGCGTTTTCTTGGTGTCAATAACTTCGAAAAAAACCTGGTTGTTTTTGCCATTGCCGCTATCGCCAACCTGGCCCCCGCTTTCGGCATAAAACGGAGTGCGGTTAAATATGAGGATGCCCTTTTCTTTTTCGCCAATTTGTTGGACTTCGTTGTCGTCCACATAAATGGCCAGCAATCCGGCTTCAAGCTGAAGTTCTTCATAGCCCCTGAATTCGCTTGTCCAGCGTTCGCTGTTTTTCAGGGTGCTGATATCCTTGCGTTTTTGCTGCAAACTGAGACGGGAGCGATCTTTCTGTCTTTTCAATTCTAGTTGGAAAGCCTCGAAATCGATGCCGATACCTTTTTCCATGGCCAGGTCGCGGGCAAAATCCAGGGGAAAACCGTGAGTGTCGGAAAGACGGAATAAATCGCTTCCGGATAGCAGCGGCTGTTTTTTTTCAATGGCCGACTGCAAAAGCTCTTCAAATATCTTCAAACCGTTGGCCAGGGTGCGATTGAATCGTTCTTCTTCCGCGCTGATTACTTTTTTAACAAACTCCTGGTTATGCTCCAACTCGGGATAAAACGGTTTCATCACGGCAATGACTTCGGAGCTGATCTGATTTAAGAAATTACCCTTGAAATTCAGCGCTTTGCCGTGCTTTACGGCTCGGCGCAGCAGGCGGCGCAGAACGTATCCGCGCCCGTCGTTAGCCGGCATGATGCCGTCGGCGATAAGGAAAGTCAGGGCGCGGATGTGATCGGCTATTACTTTCAAATCCACTTGGATTTCCGGGCTTTGGGGATTTACGCCGGCCAGCGCCGCCATATATTCAATAATCGGTTTGAAAAGATCGGTCTGGTAGTTGCTGGAAACATTTTGTAAAATGGCGGTCAGGCGTTCCATGCCCATACCCGTGTCAATCGACGGGGCGGGAAGGGGTATCAAGCTCCCTGATTCATTTCTGAAATACTGCATGAATACAAGATTCCAGATTTCAACATAGCGGCGGTTGCCGTCAGAAAATTCGGCTGGTCCAAACTCCGGACCGCGGTCATAGTGGATTTCCGAACAAGGGCCGCAAGGTCCGGTTTCGCCCATTTGCCAAAAATTGTTCTTGTCACCCAGGCGATTTATTTTATGGTCTGGGATGCCGATTTTATCCTGCCAGATGCTAAAAGCTTCGTCATCGTCCTTGTGAACAGTAATCCATAAGCTTTCGGGAGGCAAATGGTAATGGCAGGTAAGCAACTCCCAGGCGTAGGCGATGGCTTTTTCCTTGAAATAATCACCGAACGAAAAATTGCCGAGCATCTCGAAAAATGTGTGGTGAAAATCGGTCTTGCCCACTTCATCGAAATCATTGTGTTTTCCTGAAACCCGCATACATTTTTGGATGCTGACCGCCCGCTTGTAGTCACGTTTTTCTTCCTGCAGAAAAACGCCTTTGAACTGGTTCATGCCGGCGTTGGTGAACAGCAGGCTTGGATCTTTGGCTGGAATCAATGGCGATGACAAAACCCGCTGATGTTTTTTTTTACTGAAATATTCATAAAAAATTTGGCGTATTTCAGAATTGCCGGTCATTATCCAATTTCCAAAAGGTGGTGATCATGGCTCATGTCTTCGGGCATCTTTTCCGGCTTGTCGCCGCTGCCGATATCGGACATCCTTTTTTCCATCTCTTCCAGGGACATGTCTTTGGTGCTCTGAACGCCGATTTTCTTGAGTTTGAATTCGTCGGCATTGCTGGCCCATTTCAAAGCTTCTTCAAAAGAAATCAAATTCTTAAGATAAAGAAAATATAGCGATTGGTCAAAGGTTTGCATGCCATACTGGGAAACACCCTGGGAAATGGCTTCCCTGATCAGTTTGGTCTTTTCCTGGGTGACAATACAGTCCTGGATAAAAGGAGTATTGATCAGAATTTCAACGGCAGGTACCCGACCTTTTTCGTCGCTTCGGGGCAAAAGCCTCATGGAAATAATCGATTTGAGAACTGCCGATAACTGAATACGGATCTGTTTCTGCTGATGGGGTGGAAACATGGCGATGATGCGGTTGACGGTTTCCGGAGCATCAAGCGTATGCAGGGTGGAAAGGACCAGGTGACCAGTTTCGGCAGCCAACAGGGCGGTCTCGATGGTTTCCAAATCGCGCATTTCGCCGACCAGGATCACGTCCGGATCCTGGCGCAGGGCGCTGCGCAGGGCTTTGGCGAAATCATTGGTGTCGGATCCCACTTCCCTTTGGTTGATGATGCTTTTTTTATCGCGGTGCAGGTATTCGATGGGATCTTCGATCGTAATAATATGTTCGTTGCGGTGGGAATTGATATAATCGAGCATGGCGGCCAGGGTTGTCGATTTGCCGCTGCCGGTTGTTCCGGTTACCAAGATCAGTCCTCGCATTTCCTGGGAGATTTTTTCGAGTACCAACGGCAGGTTCAAATCGGCGATGTTTTTTATCTTGGTGGGAATAATCCTCAAAACCATTCCCACCGCTCCCCTTTGATAAAAAACATTGCAGCGGAAACGTCCCAAACCCGGGATACTGTAGGCCATATCGATTTCATGATCGCGCTTGAATTTTTCCTTTTGTTCACTGCTCATCATGGCAAACGCCATGGCAATCGTATCTTCAGGCATCAAACGCTTTAATTCGACCAACGGATGCAGAGTGCCGTTGATTCTGATTACCGGGTTGTTGCCCACTTTAAGATGCAAATCAGAAGCATACCTTTCCACGCTGATTTTTAACAGATCATTAATATTCATGAATGACTCCTGCATTTATTGTTATATCAATGATATTATACAACAACTTGCCCCAAACATAAAGATAAAGACCGGTACGGTTGTTTTTTGTTTTTCGAGCATTTTTTTTGGTATAATCGGATCATGAGAATTTCGGAGATGCTGGTTATGGTTTGCCTGTTGCTGTTGGTTGTTTCTTGCTCATCTGGAAAAAATATCCGCAACGAACCACCGCAGCCGCAGCCGGAAAGAGGAGTGAGCAGCAGCGATATTTTTCAAACCGGAATCGCCTCCTGGTATGGCGATGATTTTCATGGTAAAACCACTGCCGACGGAGAAATTTATGACATGCACAAATTGACCGCCGCCCATCAAACCCTGCCTTTTCACACCATGGTGGAAGTGGAAAACCTGGAAAACGGGGGAAAAGTGCTGGTCAGGATCAATGACCGTGGCCCTTTTTTAAAAAACAGAATCATCGACCTTTCGCAGCAAGCAGCGCAGAGGCTAGCAATGACTGACAAAGGAACCGCGGCGGTAAATATCCGCTTGATCCGTTGGAACGGCGCAATACTATCAACCGACAGCGCAATAGCAGCCAATGCCGGCGCGGAATGCTGTGTACAGGCGGGAGCGTTCGCAGTCCGGGAAAATGCCGATGATTTGCTTTTAACTCTGGCGGAAATTTTCCCCGATCTGCAATTCAGGGTCATTGCGGAAGATGAAATGTTCAAGGTGCTTTCAGAAAAATTTCCAGTTGCGGTTAGTTGCCAGGAAATTATGGATAAAATGGCCGATTATCATCTGCAGGGTTTTATCAGGAAGCCGGATATTTTCACTGCCGAATAACCGTCATTTATTTCTCCTAATTTTAACCTATTGTTTAAAAAATATTTGCTTTTAATTTATAATCATAGTATGTTTTTTCGCGTTTTGAAGGGGAGATGGAAAAAAGTGATTTATTTAGCGCTTAGAGTTGATTTTTCAAATGATTGAAAAATCAGGAACCGATTGGGGGGAATCTGATTTTAAGGATCAATCCCACGACGAACAAACCAATAAAATCCTGATTGTGGATGACGACCTGGTTGTACGGGAGTCACTGGAGGAGTTTCTGCAATTAAATTGTTTTACGGTGCTTGCGGTCGGCAGTGCCCTGGAAGCGTTGAAAATTCTCACAAAAACGGATTTTGATCTTATTTTGACAGACTTGGTCATGCCCGAAATGGACGGTATTTCCATGACCAAGGCCATCCGCGAATTGGGAAAAGATATCCCGGTTTTAGTGATGACCGGATTTGCTTCGATTGAGTATGCAGTGGAGGCCATAAAGGCCGGAGCCACCGATTTCATAACCAAGCTGTTCAAGTTTGACCACGTCGTCTTTATCATTAACCGGGTGCTAGAGACCCGCCACCTTAGAAAAAAGGCCCAGGAAACAGAATATTATAAGGAACTTTCCAACCGCGACGAATTGACCAACATCAGTAATTACAGACATTTCAACTATGTGCTGCAGCTGGAAATCGACCGCCAGATGCGCTATCATTGACCCTTAACGCTGTTAGTTATTGATATTGATGACTTCAAAAAATGCAATGATATCCACGGCCATTTGACCGGAGACTTGGTTTTGGTCAAGGTTGCTTCTTTACTAACCACCCAAATCCGGGGTTGTGATTTTGTCGCCCGTTATGGCGGAGATGAATTTACCGTGCTTCTCCCTGAAATATCAGATAAAGAAGCTCTGGTAGTCTGCAGAAGAATCATGAAATCCATCGAGCAGTATGAATTTCAATCATTTGAAAAAAAAAATATCGGACCGTTAAGTGTGACGATCGGCATTGCAACTATCCCCCAAAATGCCCAAGACAGCAAAGAATTGATTAAGAAGGCTGATAAGGCTCTAAAACGGACAGCTGACTATTTGCCTAACGTGGCCACCATGACGGCCTTGATGGTATGCACCCGGTTTTCGGCTTCACTGAACACAAACGAATGCTTGCTCTCAAAAATTTCCTCGCTCACTTCGCAGATATCCGGAAATTGCTTGGCCAGCTTGGTTTCGGTGTTATGAAAGGCGGGCAGGCAATGGAGAAAAATGCATTCAGGGTTGCCGGTCTGGTCGAACAATTTGCGGTTGATCTGATAACCTTTCAGCAGCTTGATGCGCTCGGGAATCTGGTCTTCTTCGCCCATGGAAGCCCAGACATCGGTATAAACGACATCGGCATTCTTGACACCGCTGCCGATGTCAGCGGTGATGGTGATTTTAGCATTCCTTTCCGCGGCGAATTCACGGCATTCTCTGACCAATTCCTTGGCCGGAAAAAGCGTTTTGGGCGCGACAATGCGGAAATCCATGCCCATCTTGGCGGCGCCGATCATCAGCGAATTGGCCATGTTGTTGCGGCCGTCGCCCACATAAGCAAAGGTGACGCCTTTTAACCGCCCCTTGACTTCCAAAACGGTCATGAAATCGGCCAGGACCTGGGTGGGGTGATAGAGATCGGTCAAGCCGTTCCAGACCGGAACACCGGCGTATTGGGCCAATCCTTCCACAGTTTCATGCTTAAAACCGCGGAACTGGATGCCGTCGAACATGCGGCCCAGTACTCGCGCTGTGTCCTTGACCGTCTCTTTTTTACCAAGCTGGATATCGTCTTTGCCCAGGTATTCAGGATGGGCGCCTTCATCGACGCAAGCCACCACGAAAGCACAGCGGGTGCGAGTCGAAGGTTTTTCAAATATCAGGGCGATATTTTTACCTGCCAGGTTGTTGGCGCGCAAGCCGGCGTATTTGTCCTGTTTCAGTTTGATGGACAATTGCAGCAGGAAATCGATTTCCTCCGGGGTGTTGTCTTTCATGGTCAGAAAATGTCTTCCTTTCAAATTGAATGGCATGGTATAACCTCCAAGAATTAAAATTTATATTAACTTAAAAAACTCTTTTTAGCAACCGCTTGCCGGCCTATTTTTGACAAATCGATGTCGATCGGATAACATTCTCAACTTAGTCGGCGCGGTTGCGTTTTCAGGCAAGTTGAAATTTTCAAGGAGGATCCATGGTGGACAAATACAGCAAAAATATTTCCCGGTTTCTGCTTTTTGTTTTGGTCTTGCTTTTTATTTCAGTTCCGACCGGCTGGGCCAAAGGGAAAAATTCCTTGGCGGAAAAAATTCAGCACGGCTGGCAAAATATTACGATTCCGCTCCTGATGGGTTATATCCGCGAGCTTTGCGCTGAAAAATATGCCGGACGTCTGACTGGAACCGCAGGGTACAATGAAGCAGCCTCTTGGTTGGCGGAACGCCTCGCCCAATGGCAGCTCAAGCCGGGCGGCAACAATGGAACCTATTTTCAGGATTTCCCCAATCCTTATACCCTGGTGCTGCCGGGTGCCGAACTTTCTTTGCAGTTGCCCTTGAAAAATGGGGAAGCCCAAAGCAAATTTTACGAAATTGAAAAGGATTTTTTCCCCGGGGCCACCTCTGCCAGCGGCCAAGTCACCGCTGAAGTGGTTTATGTCGGCTACGGCATCAGCGCCCCGGAATTGAATTTTGACGAATACCGGGGGCTCGATGTGCAGGGCAAGATCGTTTTGGTGGAAGTCGAAGTGCCGCTTGATCCCGGCAAACAAGCCGCTGAATTCGCCAAATGGCGCCCGTATTCCTTTCATCAGTACAAGGTGCAGAACGCCAAAGCCCATGGCGCGGCCGGCATGATGTACCACTACCATATCGCCAACCCGAACTGCCTTTTCATCAAAGACTTCATATTGACTTATGTCGGCGCGACCGTGGTTGCCGATATTTTCCAAGGCAGCGGCAAAAATCATGACCAGGTGGTCGAGAAAATCAATAAAATGCGCCAAGAGCAGTCTTTCAACACCGGAAAAATCGTGACCCTGAAAAATGTCACCGAGCATCACGCCGAGGGGGTAGGGAAAAACGTCATCGCCTACATGGAAGGCAGTGATCCGCTGCTGAAAAATGAAACCATTATCCTTGCCGCCCACCTGGACCATCTGGGTTATAATCCACTGCTGATGCCAGGGGCCAATGACAATGCCTCCGGCGTAGCCGTGGTTATGGCCGTGGCCGAGTCCCTGGCCCGATTTGAGCTCCGTCCCCGCCGCAGCGTGGCCTTTGTTTTTTTTGGGGCCGAAGAGCAGGGGGTCAGGGGATCGGAGTTTTACCTGCAGCATCAGCCGCTGGCTCTTGCCAACGTGCGGGCTTTTATCAACCTTGATGGCGTCGGCCGCGGCAGCAAATTGGCCGCCCTGGCAGCCAGAAATTATCCGGAACTCTGGAAACATTTCGCCGCTGCCAATCGCACTTTGGTGCACGCTGTTGTGAGTGAGGAATACTTTCACAACAGGGCTAGGCCGCGCCTCGATGCCGCCCGTTTCATGTGGGTCGGCATTCCCACAATTTCTTTTTCCGCCTACGGTGCTCCTGACCTGCCTTTTCCCTCTTACCATACCAGCCATGATAAACCCGATATCATCACTCCTGAAATCATTGTCGATCTGGGTCGGCTGATTTTCAGCGCCGTGGCGGAAATGACCGGCTGCAGATAATCACGGCTTGGCAAAGGGGACGAACGGGAAATTTTTCTTGACAGATGTTGCCCAATCTGCTATTCTATCGGCAGTTGTGCTCCTGCTGAAATGGATGAATTCGGAAGAAATAGAAATAAAAGTAATTGCCGATGTGGATCGGGCTGCTGTCAAAAGACTGTATCAGGATGCCGGCTGGTGGGAAGAGAACGACGAAACACCTGACGGCAATCCCTGGATCGATACCCTGGTTAGACAATCTTTCTGTTTTGTCGGCGCTTTTTGCGGCGCCGAATTGATCGGCATGGGCCGGGCTGTCTCTGATGGTGTGAGCGACGCCTATATCCAGGATGTTGTGGTTTTAAAAAAGTTTCGCGGCCAGGGGATCGGCGCCATGATCATCCAAAAAATCATTGGGTTTTTAAAAACCCGCCGCATCGGCTGGATCGGCTTGATCGCCCAACCCGGAACGCAGGCGTTTTACCAGCGGTTGGGGTTTACCCTCATGAAAGGGCATGCGCCCATGCTGCTGAAAAAGAAAAAGGACTGACCAATGCTGAAAGTCAAGCTGGAAAATTTTTCCCAGGTCACGCTGGCGGACAAAAAAATCATCCTGCCGCTGCTGCTGGCCAACGACGTTTTTTTCTGCGATTACAGTTTCGCCAACCTTTTTATGTGGGGTGATATTTTCAAGACCAGCTGGCTTTTTCATGATGAACGCCTCTGGATCTACAACGGCTACGACGATCTGATGCTGCTGCCGGTCGGCAAAGCGCTGACCCTGCCTGAGCTGGTCGCGGTTTCCGACATGCTGCGCCTGGAAGGAAAAAGCGGCAATTTTGTCCTGGTCGACCAGGATTTTATCCAGTCCAACAAAGACCTGAACCTTTTTTTCAATGTGGATATCGATCTGGATAACGGCGATTATATATATTCCAGCCGGAAGCTTGTCGATCTGCCGGGCAACAAATTGCATAAAAAACGCAACCTGATCAATCAGTTCCTGGCGTTGTATCCTGATTACATCTGCCAGCCGCTGCAGGCCTCGGACCTGGATGCCTGTTTGGAACTATCGGGAAAATGGTGCCGGCAGCGCACCTGCCAGGAACTGGATTTCGATCATGAAACGTCGGCTTTGAAAATGGCTTTGCGCAATTTCAGCGAATTGGAATTGCAGGGTTTAAAGATTTCTCGCGGCGGCGAACTGTTCGCGTTTTCCATCTTCTCCCAGTTGAGCAGCAACATGGCCGATGTGCATTTTGAAAAATTCGATCCCGAGATCAAAGGCAGCGGCCAAGTGATCAACTGGGAAACCGCGAAAATCTTGTCCGCGAAATATAAGTATATTAACCGTGAGCAGGACCTGGGCCTCGAGGGATTGCGCCAGGCCAAGAAATCGTACAGTCCCGAATATGTCGTCAGCGCTTATTTTTTAGAAAGAATAAAATAACTTGGCTGGAGAATAATTAGCTGGTATTTCCTTATTGTTCCGGCTCCCGTGAAATAACTCCTTTTTCAATCAATAAATCGACTTGTTTGTTGACCATATCGGCGAAGCGCAGAAAATGGGGAATGGTCATATGGGCGTAGGTATGAATGTTAACTTTGGTAAGTTCCTTGACGTCGCGGATGCCCATGCCCAGGCAAATTTCTTCGGGATTGACATTGAAAGAGATAAGATTGGCGTATACATGTTCGGCATAGAGGTCGATGATTTCAATTTTTTCTTCTTTTTTTTCCATTTTTACTCCTGGTGCCGGTGGATTCAGCAATAGCTGTTTTTTTCAAGTTTCTTCAAGACTTTGAATAATTTTTGTTCGTCTTGGCTCAGCACGATCCGGCTGTCCTTTTGAGTCTGTTCTTCCTTGCGGATCACACCCATATCCACGTTGAAGCCCAGTTTCTTAAAGGCTTTCTTGATGCCGGGATGGCCCTGGAGCAACGCTTCGTAGCTGATGACGATGCTTTTGGGAATGTTCTCATGGCCGGCGACCAGGGCGTTGTTGTTTTCAAACCAATTAAGTTTGAATTGCGAAATGCCGCGGCGGAGCATGCTTGATTTGACATCGGCCGGGTTTCTGAAAATAAAAACCACGCGGATATTTTTGGCAAGATGGCGGAAAAAGAACAGGGCCGGTATATGGACGATTTTCAGGCCGCTCAAACCCGGTGTGTTGTTCAAGCGCTCGATGATTTTATTAATTGCGATGATGTTTTCTTCGGTCATGGCTTTGTCGATCAGTTTTTTTTCCAGTTCTTTTCCCAGTTCCAATTCAAAGTATCCTGACTTGTTGTATTCGTCGGCTCCAAAATCGCTGAGGAAATCGACGCCGGCGCTTTTTAGCAGCTGGCAGGCCAAAGAAGTGCCGCTGCGGGGATGACCGACGACAAAAATGCCGTTCTTCAGTACTTTTGGCCTGATTTCTTCCTTGCCAGGCGTTGTTGGATTTTCCACGTCAACCTCCTATGCTTTCAAGAAATTGTGAAGGTTCATTATAACATACGATGGCGGCTTTCGAAAAACGTCATCCGCCTTTGGGATTCGTGAAAAAAAATAGCACAAGGGGTTGTTTGCGTAGGGGCGACCTGGCGGGTCGCCCTGTTCGTGATGAACGATATACAGGGCGATTCTCCCCTGCGGGGACAAGCACGAATCGCCCCTACAAAAAATCAGATCCGACGAAATTCAGATCCTCCCTGCTTCACCGGAGCAGGCCTTTCTTTGCTTTTCTGCCGGGAATCGGCTAAAATTAGCCAATATGGAAAAATTCAAGACCAATCTGCATGAAGACACGCGTTCCATGCAATTCTCCCTGGATAGCAAAGACAACCGTGAATATTCATTGAAAAGAAAAGGTGGCGTATTGATCAGGAGCTTTGACGGCAGTTGGAAAAGCCAGGCCTTTGAAACCATTGCCAAAGAGGAAGTCGCCAAGCATATGGCTTGGAAATCCACCGACCGCTCGCGGCCGAATCCTTTCCCTACGGCCGACGCTGCGGGAAAAATCATGGTCGACCACGGTTTTTTGATCGACTTTCTGTGCCGTCTCGGCCTGCAGGAATGGAAATTGCTTTTCCGGGCCAGGCACTGCCTCCGTACCATTCAAAACACACACCGCCAGGAGTTGCTGACCAATTTCAACCATTACAGCATCACCGCCAGGCTGAAAATAAAAAATTATCCGCTGGAGTTGGAAATCAGTGAAGGTTCCTGCGAAGCGTTGAAATTCAATTTAGACGGCTTAACGCAGCGCATCAGTGAAACGGTTGAAAACAGTAAGAATTGCCGCAAAATAGTTTTCAATAACCAGGTTCCGGTCGTGCTGCAGGCCGGTGAGGGAGCCATACTGTTTCATGAAATTCTCGGGCATTCGCTGGAAGCCGATTATGTGTACCATGGTTTTTCGCCTTTTTCGTTGCGTGATCTGGATAAAACTATTATCCCGGCCGCCCTGACCATTCTCTGTCAGGACAGCCGCGACCCATTTTTCAAAGATTCCCTAGTGGACGATGAAGGCGAAACCTGTCCATCGCCAGTGCTGGTTGAGAATGGTGTCCTGCGCCGCTTCATCGCCGATTATTATTATCAGAAATTATTACGCTTGCCGGAAAGGGGCCATGCCCGTCTGGAAGATTTCAGTCACATTCCCCTGCCGCGCATGTTCGCTATTTATGTCCAACCAGGCTCCTACCCGGCTGAAGAGATAATTGCTTCGACACCTTACGGCATCTATGCCCGGGAATTTGGCGACGGGGGACTCGATTTTGGCGCCGGGCGGTTTTTCTTCAATATCCGCCAGTCTTACCTGATTGAAAAAGGGCGCTTGACCGCACCGATCGGCAGCCTGACCGTCAGCGGTCAAATCCGTGAAATTTTGAACGATATCGGCATGGTCGGCAATGATTTCAAATATGACCGCGGTGTCAGCTATTGCCAAAAAAACGGTCAAATCCTCCCTGTCCGGGTCGGGCAGCCGACCATTAAAATCAACAAATTATTTGTTAATGGAGGCCAAGGTGCTTGAAACGGTTTTGAAAACGGGCAAGGAAGCCGGTTTTTCAACCGTTGAGGCTTTCGGCGAAAAAATATGGCGTTGGGAGAGTGAGGGAAGCGACCAGCCATTGTCCGGTCATGAAGTACAGACCAACCGGCTGTTGGCCCGGGCTTTCCGGGACAGCGGCGATCCTCTTGGTTTCAGCCTTTCCAATCCCGACGCGCGCTTGATCAAGCAGTATTTTTCCAGTCTGAGCGCCGCTTCAGGTCCGGACAACAAAAAAAACTTTGCCCACTTGCTGCCCCGAAACGTTGCAAAAATCAAGCTTGATATTTATGATCCGGGGATTGAGGGCTGGAATGAAGCGCAGGTTGCAGAACTGCTGGAAAAAATCAGGGAAAGTCTGGTGACTTTTCCGGGACTGAAACTGAAAAAATTTCATTTTTCCCGGATATTGAAAAAAGTCTATCTGGCCAACACCCTTGGTTTCCTGGCCAAATATAAAAAAACGCATTTCCAAATCCTGGTAGCCTTCATGCTCCGGGATCATATTCTGGAACTCAGTGAAAGCCATATTTATTTGGGGCATTTCATTCCCGAACGCCTGGTGGCCCGGGCGGCAAACTTGCTTGGCGCCCTGACGGCTGAACCAACGCTGGAGCCGAGCCAGGAATTTTTTGTCATGTCACCGGAAGCCTCGGTCCAAGTGCTGAAGGAATTTTCTTCCGGCCTGAAACTCGATCAGTTTAGCGGCAAAGGCGGGGTAATTGGTGCTTCCTCAAGGGTCAGCATTCTGGACAATCCGGCTTTGACTGAGCAAACCGGATCGGTTCCCTTTGATGATGAAGGGATGGCAGCGGAGGAAAAATACCTGATTAACAAGGGCGTATTTGTCGCCCAGATCTCGGATATCCGGACCGCTTTCGCAAAACAAAAAAAATCGTCGGGGAATGGCTTCCGCGACGAACGGGGAATTTTTCCGCAGGTCCAGTTTTCCAACCTCTACTTCAAGCCCTCGGTTTCCTCCCTGGCCGATTTGCTGCGTGCCGCCGGCAAAGGCATTCTGGTTTACCTGGTCAAGCTGAAAGGTTTCGGCAATTCTCCCAGCGAATATGTTTTTTCTGCTTACGGTTATTTTTTTGAAAATGAAGAGATTGCCCGTCCCGTCCATTTCCTTTTTAAAACTACCATGCGTTCCTATTTTCTTCACATTCTGGAAATTTCCAAGGAATTGCGGTTTTTTCATAACCGTTTCAATATCGGATCGCCTTATCTGCTCCTGCAAGGGCGCTGCGACTCAGAAAAAAAAATCACAATTTAAAAGTTAATTGCGGCACTGGCCGCGATTTGAAAAAAACAGTTGGATTTGCTATAAAAGAACTATGGAAAACGTGAAAGTTCTGGTTGTCGATGATGAAAAGAATATTCTGGAATCGGTAAAAATGGTCCTGGATTATGAAAAATATACCGTGGCCGTGGCCAAGGACGGAATTGAGGGCATTGATATTTTTAAAAAATTCATGCCCGATATCGTTTTGCTTGACGTCAAGATGCCCGGCGGCCTGGACGGTTTGAAAGTGCTGAAATCATTCAAGGAAGTCAATTCGAGCGCCGAAATTATCATGATTTCCGGCCATTCAGGGATCGAGGAAGCGGTGAAGGCTTCGCGTCTGGGAGCTTTTGATTTTCTGGAAAAACCTATTTCCCGCGACAAGCTGGTTTTGACGGTGCGCAACGCGGCTGAAAAAATTCAACTGCTCAAGGAAAATTTTAGTTTAAGGAATTTAACCGCCAGGAAATATGAACTGGTAGGCCAATCGGTTGTCATGCAGGCTTTGCAGGAAACCATCCGCCGTGTGGCGCGCAGCGATTCCACGGTCCTGATTTCCGGAGACAGCGGCACCGGCAAGGAATTGATCGCCCGCCTGATTCATCAGCATTCGGGGCGCAGTCAGAACCGGTTCATTCAGGTCAATTGCGCCGCCATCCCCGACGAACTGATCGAAAGCGAGCTTTTCGGCCACGAAAAAGGTTCATTTACCGGCGCTTATGAAAAGAAAATCGGCAAGTTCGAAAGCGCCCACCGCGGCAGCATTTTTTTGGATGAAATCGGTGATTTGAGTTTGAAAGCCCAGGCCAAAGTGCTGCGGGTGCTCGAAGAAGGGGAAGTGCAGCCGGTGGGTTCACCGGAGATCAAGAAGGTCAACGTCCGCGTCATCGCGGCCACCAACAAGAACCTGGACGAGGAGATCAAAAAAGGCAATTTCCGTGAAGACCTGTATTTCCGGCTGCATGTGGTACCGATCCATTCGCCTTCGCTGCGGGAAAGGAAAGAAGACATTCCCTTATTAATCGAACATTTCATCACTTATTTTTCCGAAGAAAATAATTACAAGAAAAAAACCTTTTCCCCGTCGGCGCTGTCCCTGCTTATGGAATACCCGTGGCGGGGCAATGTGCGCGAATTGCGCAACCTGGTGGAAAGGCTGTTAATCATGTGCCGCGCCGACCAGATTTCCATTCAGGATCTGCCCGAATACATCGGCCGTAAAAACGTGGAAAGCGAACTGGCCCTGCTGCAGATAAAAAACTGGAAAGAATTTAAAAACCAGTCGGAAAAAATTTATCTGGAACAAAAATTAAAAGAATGCCAATACAACGTGGCCAAGACGGCCCGGGAAATCGGCCTGCCGCGCAGCAACCTCTATCAAAAAATCGAATCTCTTGCTATAATGATTGGGCATCAGCAGGATGCGGATGAAGAATCGCCCCTTTCCTGAGTGAAGGGGGAGGAAAGTCCGGGCTCCGCAGGGAAGGATGATCCCTAACCGGGATTTTTCCCCGCCAGACGGGGAAACAGGATAGTGTCACAGAGAACAGACCGCCGTGCCGCCGGTAACGGCGGCGCAGCAAGGGTGAAAAGGTGAGGTAAGAGCTCACCGTCACGCCTGGTGACAGGCAGGACTGAGACAAACCCCATCCGGAGCAAGGCTTAACAAAGGGCGTTTGAGGCTTTCCCGGCCGAAGTCCTTGGGTTAGCTGCTTGATCCCGCCGGTCCCCTGGGGGGACGGACAAACTGGATCCGCCAAAGTCGGCGGATAGTTTGTGCGGCAACGCCGGGAGCAGATAAATGATTCTTCGCGACAGAACCCGGCTTATAGTCCGCATCCTGCCGGTGCCTATCCTTGGGTTAGTTGCTGGATCCCGCCGGTCCCAGGGGGGACATACTTTCACTATGATTTCAACCAGTCTTTAATTGTTGAAATCATCTAGTGAAAGTATATCATCACTTGATGTTTTCAGCGGCTACTTGTATGATCTGAAAACATAGTGATGGTAGACAAACTAGATCCGCCAAAGTCGGCGGATAGTTTGTGCGGCAACGCCGGGAGCAGATAAATGATTCTTCACGACAGAACCCGGCTTATAGTCCGCACCCTGCTGGTGCCCATTTAGCCAGGCCGTTTTATTGACCGGCAGGCATATGCCATTATTTTAAAGCGGCAAGAAATCGTCCGCATCCTGTAAATTTCTAAAATAATTCATATATATTTATTGACATTCCAAATAATAACTCTTAATATACAAATATTATGAAAATTAATTTTTATATTATTTTCCAAAATTTTTAAGGGAGGTGTTCATGCTAAAAAAAACATGGCTATTATTGATTTGTGTTTTTGTGGTCGCAGCCATCGGCTATGCCCAGAGCAGCCAGACCGGCACGCTCATGGGCACGGTCACCATGGAAGATGGTTCGACCATCCCGGGCGCGACGGTAATCGCGTCTTCGAGCGCTCTGGTAAGCGGCAAAATGACCGCCGTAACCAACGAAAACGGGGTTTTCCGCTTTGCCAACCTGCCCCCCGGCGTGTATGAAATCAGCTTCCAGTTGGAAGGATTCCGCACGGTCATCCGCAAGGATATCCGTGTGTCCGTCCTGCAGACCTTCACGGTCAACGCCAGCCTGAAGCAGGAAGCTTTGCAGGAAGCCATCGTGGTCACCGGCAAGGGTCCTACCGTGGATACCCAACGCCAGACCCGCGCCGCCAACATGGACAACGAATTCCTGAAGTCGGTGCCGGCCACCCGCACCCTGGCAAGCTTTGTCAACATGGCCCCCGGCATGGTCGCCAATGGCGGGTTGACCTCGGCCTTCGGCAGCGGCACCATGGAAAACTCCTATGCCCTCGACGGCGTCAACATCGCCGATCCCACCCTCAACGTGCAATACGTAAACTTCAGCATGGACATGATGGAGGAGGTTTCGGTGCAGGCGGGCGGCTTGTCTGCCGAGTTCGGCAGCACCAAGGGCGCCATGGTCAACATCGTGACCAAATCGGGCGGCAATCGGCTAAGCGGCAGTGCTTCTTTCTTTTTTAACCAGGAAAAGCTCAAAAGCGACAATACGAAGGGCACTCCGTTGGCAGGCCAAAAGAGCGGCAACAAATATGAGATTGAACCCGACTTGAGCATTGGCGGCCCTATTATCAAGAACAAGCTCTGGTTCTTCGCCAACGTCGGCCTGAACAAGTCTGCCTCCTACTACCCCAAGTACCCGTACACCTATCCGTACGTCGCCGGCACCGCGCAGGATCCTATCGCCGTCACCATGCCCTATCCCTACCTGAAGCTGACCCTGCAGCCCAATGAACAGAACAAATTCGTCTTCTCCTTCAACTACGGCGACCGCCGCTCCCCTGATCGTCTGCCTTGGTGGGGGGCGACCTATTGGACCAAGAGTACCCGTATAAATCAAACCATGCCCAATTACGTCTACGATGTCAGCTGGAACCACAATTTCGGCCAGAACCTCTACACCAACTTCAAGGTGGCGTTGGTGCAGTACGATCTGGAGATCGGCGGCGTTGGGAGCACCCCCTACGTCATCAACGGGGGCTACAACTACAATTCCGGCAACTGGTTCCGCAAGACCGACATGAACATCCGCAACCGCTACAACGTCAACGCTGACGCCACCACCTTCATTGACAATTTACTCGGTACCCACGAGTTGAAGATCGGTGGCGAGGCGCAACTGGCCCGCGTCCACTGGAAAATCGAAACGGTTGACCGCGATCCGGTGACCCAAAGTGAAGTCACCTACATGTATGGGAATGGCTTTTCTTATGGCTATGTCTACATTCCCTTCGATCGCAAGGATCAACTCAACAACTTTTCCGGTTTCTTGCAGGATACCTGGCGCTTCAGCAAGAACCTGACCATCAACCTGGGCCTGCGCGCCGAGTACAACTCCCTGGTTTGGCCAGCACAGAATCAGAACGAAGCGCCTATCACCCTTGCTGGCGTGACCTATGATCGCCGCATCCTTAATTCCATCACTCCCTACAAGTGGACCACCTTGGCCCCACGTGCGGGACTGATCTTCGACCTTTTTGGCAATAACACCACCCTGATCAAGGCCAGCTACTCGCGCTACACGGCCCCCAACTACACCGAGATGTTCAACCTGGCCCATCCCAACGGCTGGATCGGGGCGACGCGCGGCTTGGACTGGAACACCGGCGCCCCGCTATGGGCCGAGCCTTGGGGCCCGGGAACCTTCCACGTCGGCTACAAGAACTACAAGGTGCAGGCCCCCTATGCCGACGAAATCTCGGTCGGGTTCGAGCGCGAGCTCTTCTCCGACTGGTCCCTGGGCGCGCGCTTCATCCGCAAATGGGACCGGAACCTGATTCAAACGGTGGATGCCAGCCAACTGGACATGGACAAGCTGATGGCCACCGGCGAACGCGACTATAGCGTGAACTGGGAGCCCGTGACGGTCGTCGATCCCGCCAACAACCAGTCGATCACCTTCTACAACAGGCTTAGCTACATTCCGGCCGACAGCTACATCGTCAACCCTCCGGGAGCCAAGCGTGACTACAAGGGCTTGGAAATCACCCTGGCAAAACGGTTTGCCAATAACTGGAGCCTGAACGCCTCCTATGTCTTGGGCAAGGCCACCGGCACGATCCAAAACAATGACAGCGGCGAGGCTCGCGGCACGTCCGGCCTCTATAGCAACCCCAACAACTGGGTGAACAACGATGGCGGCGAGTTGATTAACAGCCCGCGCCACCAGCTCAAGCTGCAGGCCGTGGTCAAGGGGCCGCTGGGGATCAATGTCAGCGGCTATTTCAGCTACATCAGCGGCCTGCGCTGGACGCGTCTCGTCGCCTCCCGCTACCTGGTTTCGTTGAACCGGATCCAGACCGTTTATGCCGAGCAGCGTGGTTCGGAAGCACTGCCGGCCACCAAGAACCTGGACCTGAGACTGGAAAAGGCGTTCAAACTGGGTAACGTCACGCTCTCCGCCTTCGCGGACTGCTTCAACGTCTTCAACCAGGCCCGGGCGACCTCCGTGGTGGGGACTTCCAACAACCCCTATCAGGTTTTCGGAGAGATGCTCACCATCAACAATCCCCGCACCTTCCAATTGGGAGCCCGCATCGAATTCAACTGATCTGATATCAGTTTATTACAATTTAAAAAGGGGGCACGTAAGTGCCCCTTTTTTTTTAAGTTCGTGGTCAGCCTTGGCAGACAACAATAGTCTACTGGGCGTAGATAAATTTATGATTTCCTGAGATAAAGGTTCTAATCAAAAAACTCACCCCCGTTCCCCCTCTCTTTTTTTTAAAAGAGGGGGTAAAGAATGCCTCTTACTCCGCATTCCTCACAGATATTGTTGCTAAATTGCCAGATGATTGCGGGTTAACGGCCGGTTTCGTTCAATAATTCAAGCAACTGGTTACGTTCTGATGAGTTCAGCCGCGAATCATATTTAGTGTGCAGTGTTTCCAGATAACGGCGGGCTTCGTGTTTACGGCCGGCGTTCAAGGCAATAATAGCCAAATTGAAATAAGCATTGACAAAGCTCGGATCGATGCGGATTACTTCCCGCCAGTTGGCTATGGCCTGAGAAAACTTGCCATTATAAAGATTGATAATGCCCAAGCCATTGATGGCCGTAACTAAAAGTGGATCTGCTTTATGGCTGCTAAGGTAATAATCTTCGGCCTGGCTAAGAGTTTCGCGGTTTTTCAGGCGGCGAAATTGGTTAAGATAAAGAGTACCGAGACCGCTCAAAGCCAATGCCTGGCCGGGAGCTATATTTACGGCTTTTTGCAGCGAAAGCATGGCCTGCTCCTCATCGGCTTCGGCAAGCTGGGCAAGACCGAGCTGGGTCCATGCTTCTGCATCGTTTTTGTTAATTTTTGTGACGTCTTCAAGGATGCTTTTGGCCTGATTGCTGTCGCCAAGTTTAACTAGTAAACTGGCAATTTCACGGCGCATAGTTCCATTTTCAGGAGCCCCAGTTATTGAAGACTCGGTAAGCAGTGGTTTTATGGTTTTCATTGCTTCCGAAAGTTCTCCGCTGTCAAATTGCAGATTAGCAAGTTCCAGTAGCAACCAGTTGTTCCGTGGTTCAAGCATTATTGCTTGCTGCATATGATATTTTGCTTGTAATAATGAACCATTTTTGCGGCAGATCTTGCTTAACATGGTATGCGCCTGGGTGAAAAGGGCGTCTTGGGCAAGAACTTCACGTGCCAAAGATTCTGCTGCTTTGCTGTCACCTTGTTTTTCGTAAATTACTGCCAGAAGGTATTTAAAACGAGTCACGTCGGGATAGAAAACAATTGCCTCTTGCAGAATTTTAACGGCTGATTTATGATCATTCTGGGCGAAATAAAAATCATAAAGACGGTCATAATATTGCGGCATTATTTTGTGTACTCCGGCGGAGTGCATTTCATCCAGGCTCTTTTGGGCCGCAATAAAATCTTTTTTTTCAATATCACTGATGATCTTGCTAAAGCGATTCAACATTACAATGCCTTTTTTTGGATCTTCGGCCGTAGCGTTGTTAGCGGTTGTTTTACTGACTGTAGCCAGATAACCAAGAGTCCGTAGTTTTTCCTGATCCTGGCCGCTCAGTTTATGGCGTAGCACCTGATTTTTATTAGTTATTTTTTGAAGACGTTCACGGAGATCATTAGCCAGTTCTTTGGCTAGCGCGTTTTTTTTAAAATAGAGATTTTGCCGTTCTTCGGGATCGGTTCGCAAGTCGTACAATTCCGGTTCCGGCAAAGATATATACTTGAAGGAATCGCGCCGCAGGCCGTTTAAAGGGGCCCAACCAAATTCCTCCATGCCATACATGGTTTCAAAATAGTATTCAGTAGCCGTGTCATGCATGTCAGTGGTCAGCAGTTTGGCAAAACTGTGACCCTGCACGCCGGCCGGGAGCGGCAGGCGGAACATTTCCAGGATGGTCGGCAACACATCCACCAAACCCACATTTTGGGATACGGTACGCCCGCCGGGGAGCAAGCTTGGTTGGTAAAAAATCAACGGTATGCGTAGAGTTTCCTCGTAACCAAAAATACCGTGCCCCGATTCGGCGTGCTCGCCAAAGCCTTCTCCATGGTCGGCGACCGCGACGATCAGGGTTTTTTTCAGTAGATCTTTTTGTTTGAGTGTCTGGATGACGTAGCCGATATTTTCGTCCATAAAAGCGATTTCAGCGTTGTAGGAATTATTGGGGAATTGCTCCGCCCAATAACGAGACGGTTTATAGGGAGTGTGCGGATCGTAAAAATGCAGCCAGCAAAAAAAGCGACCGGTTTGACGCTGATTTAGCCAGCTTTTAAATTTGGCAAAAACTTGAGCGGCAGGTATCTCGCTGCTGTAATTTGTTTTTGTCTTAGTAATATCCAGTGAATCGTCATAGTTGTCAAAACCCTGTTGCAGACCGAATTTTCCTTCCAGAACAAAGGAAGCGATCACCGCCTTGGTATTGAAACCTGCGGATTTCATGACTTCGGCCAGCGTTGTCTCTTCCGGTCGCAGTAAGTAAGTGCCGTTGACGCGAACCTGGTGTCCCGGCGGTTCGCGTCCGGTAAACAAGGTACAGTGAGCGGGCAGGGTAAGGGGGACGGAAGTATGACTGTTGAGAAACATGACGCCTTCCCGGGCCAGCCAATCCAGGTTGGGAGTATGGGCGGCACTGCAACCATAGGCGCCAAGACGATCGGCGCGGGTAGTATCGAGGGTAATTACCAGCAGATTATAACCGCCTTTGCTGCGAGCATCGGGAATGCCATGATGTTTACAACAGGAACCCGTCAGCACCAAAATTGTCAACAAACCAACTGCTAAAACTACTTGAATTGCTTTGTTATGTGAATGCAAATACATAATTTTTTAAAAAAATGCTGTTTTACTTTTTTTGCAATATTTCCAACAAGGCCTGGCCTTCAGCATATTTGGGGTCATCTTTGCCGATTTCGCAGAATTTTTTCAGGTATTCTACCGCCTTGTCAATTAGTCCCTTGTTTAAACTCACATAGGCCAGCTTTAGGTAGGATTTCGGCCATTCCGGTTTAATCTGTACGGCTAACAAATAATATTTTTCCGCTTCGTCCACTTTGTTTTGAGCGAACATGATTTCGGCGATATTGTAGGCTAAAGCCGGGTCGGCGGGTTGAATTTCAATGGATTTGCGAAAATTTACCTCTGCTTCCTTATATTTCTCCTGGCGTAAATATATATCCCCGATACCGGCATAAGCCTGGGCGGCAGTGACGCTGCCCTTTAAATCCGGTGTTTCTTTGGCAACAATATCCAGTACTTTTTGATATTCGGCAAGAGCTTGATCGTACTCACGTAATTCGCTAAGGCAGTTCCCGATATAGATGCCTATTTTGTAAAGAACGGGATTTTTTTGGGCCAGTTCCCGGTAGAGATTAAGCACCTGCTCATATTGCATTTTTTCAAAAAGAGAGTTAGCGCGGGCAAATGTGTCCCGGCTTTCATCGCTACTGTCCTGAGCGGCGGTCGGGATTTTTTGTAGCACCAGTCGCGCTTCGGGATTGTTACTTACACCGCTGATTTGCATTTGTGATTCATTCGGGATATAACCTTCTTTTTTAGTGGTTATTTTTATCAATCCCTTACCCAAACCAAGAAATCCGAACTGACCTTTTTTGTTCGTCGTGGTCTGCAAAGAACGATTAGCATTTATATAATTCAACAATATTGAAGCACCCTCGACAGTTTTGCCGGTTTCGTCGACGACAGTGCAGGTCAGGTGACCGCTGCCCCGCCCTTCCTGGGCCTGGATTAAAGCGGTCGAAGACGGCAACAGCAATCCCGCAAGCAAGATGAGTAATGTTTTTTTCATTAGTGTCCTCCTTTTTGAGTTAAATTAACATGTTTATTTCTTTTTTACGGAAAATAATTTGCGGTTCATTTTGCCGCTATTCCGGTCGATTACCAATAAATCAACATGGTTATGACCTGGTTTTAAGGGAATTTCGACATTCAATTGCAAACGACCTTCATTCAATACATTTTCATCCGCGGCAATTTTGCGTTCCTCACTGCGAGAAACAATTGTTCCGTCCGGAAGGTAGAGGGAAAATCCCAAATGGAGTCGGATTGTTTGTTTATCGTCCGTACCTGATTCGAAATACAAATCTTTGGCTTTGATAGATAAGCGCAAGCGGTCATTTGTTGGATCAATACTTATCTGAAAATTCAAGTAGCGGCTCCCTATGTCCTTTTCGCTGACCGTTAGCAAAAAATTCTTAGCCATTTCCAGGTAATCCAACAATCGCAGCGGGGTGTTATTCATATCTAAATGATAGACACCAAAACCTTCTTCATCTACAAACTGCACATAAAAACCGCTCTCACCATAATACCAGCGGATGTAACCGCTGAAGTCCGGGTCATTGAGTGTAGAAATTTGATTCTGACTTTCAGGTGGGCCTAATAGCAGATAAACCATGCCGCGGGCGGTATCCCAGCCCGGACGGTTCGCTTCGCGGAAATAGCTGTTGATGAACTCGAAACGCTCTTCAATTTGATTGCGGAATTCATTTTCATTGCTGCCCGGGTTCGGATTGCGAATTTCCCAAAAAGCGTCGATAAATTCCTGACGCAACTCCGCTGTAGCCAGATGCAAGAACACGCGTTCTTCGTTTCTTGTCATGAAATGGCGGGCCAGGTGGTAAAAATCCAGGCTTGGCGGGTCAAGTCTTAGTAACGGACGGTAGCCGCAAGCGCAGATCAGTAACAGAATTGTCAACAGTAATGCTATTCGCGTACGCATTTCCTTTATTTCTTTTTATCCAATTGGTCAAGAACCTGAGTGATTTCCGGTTGCCGGGGGTTTAATTTCAGCGATGCCGTTAAGGCCTTACGGCCTTCGCTCGAGTTGTTCAAGCGTATGAAGGCTATGCCCAAGGCGTTAAGTACCGAGGTGTCGCTGTCGTAATGTTCGTTTGCTTTGAGCAGGCTATTAACGGCTTCGGCATATTTCCCTTGTTGGTAGAGGGTAATTCCTTTCTGCGAGAAATATTCAAAGGCGCTTTGCGGTTGGTTTTGCAGCGGAGCAATGATTTCCAACAGACGATCGTATTTTTTATGGTTACTGAGAAAACGGGCATATGCCAAAATGATGGTACTGTTGGCGGGAGCTTCGGCCAGTGCTTTTTCATAGTATTGCTCGGCGTTTTCGGGGAGGCCGCAATTTTCATATTGGTTCGCCAGCATCCCATAGAAGGCGAATGTTTTGTCCGAATTCATTGTTGGAGAGGCAATGGGAGGATGCGGTACCTTGGCCATGGGAGAAATGGTAAACGTAGTTTCGTCGCTCTGATGGATAATGCCGTGGCTGTCCCGGATTTTAGCCAACAATCGATAGTTCCCGGGAGTAAGCCGGCCTAATTGGCCAAAAAAAAGTTGCATGGGGGAGGGGCCTAATGGCTGACAGGGTATCGTTTGGGAAAATGGAGCAGTTAAAGACAGACTGGATACTTCGATTTCAGCGTGAATAGGAGCGTCGTCGCTGCCACGGTCAACGCCAACGAAAAATGAAACCGGTTCCTGAAATCCGAAAATGAATTGCGGATCGGGGCTGAGTTGGAAATTCAACAGCGAAAATGCAACGCGGTTTTTATTTGGTTCCTGCTTGAGACGGTAAGAGACAAGCGGTCCGAAAAAATTCCATTTGTCGGCTTGAATGGCCGCGCTGTACAGCTTTTGTTCAAAAAAACAAAATTCGCGGTTGACGGCATTTTGTATAAAAACATCCAGTTCGAATTCTCCCGAGATTACTGGGAAAAAGTCGGCTATAATCAGGCCGTTGGCCAAAGTCGTCTCCATATTGTCTTTGTCGTAATAAAAAGGCAGATTCTTGTTGTATTGAAAGATGCTTTTACCCTTTTGTTTCACATCAACAACCAATTTGTAATTACAATAATATTTGTCTTTTTCTTCGGAAAAATCAACCGAAATTCGTTTCGGCCAGACGGCGAAATGGACAAAATTCATGTGCAGAATAGGATCACGCAATACCACAATCTGATTGCGGCTGGAAAGGAAGTCGACCGAGTCTTCGACGTTGACGTAAGATTTAAATTTAAGAAAGTTGGCTGCATAGGTAGTGTTAATGTTATCCTTGGGCAAATCGTAGATATGAGTTAGCATAAACATATCACGCATTGAAGGACTGTAGTTGATGGTGGATTCGCCTGGAATCAGTGAGAGTGCGATGTCAGCAACTTCGGGGGAGATTTCATCGATGCGATTCACGATTTTTGAATAGTCATTATCGCTATAAGCGTCAATATCCTTCACCAGCAGCGCTGCCGGGCCATCCTGACTGGGAACATAGAGCTTGAAATCACCTAAGCCGCCTTTGCGAAAAAAAACGATATGAAACATAGTCGGTAAACCTGTTTTTCCGCCGCCATAGTAATCCCAGATTTCAATTGGATATAGATCGCCTTTAAATATTTCGTTGCGACTGACCGGAGGTCCAAGGAGGATATATATTCGGCCACGGTCGGTTTTCCACCCGGGCAAAGGTGAAGTAAAACCGAAGTAACGGCTGGCATATTGAAAGCGCTTGATATGTTCGTCTTTAAACTCATTTTCAGGCGTGCCGTTAGTCGGGTCGCGCTGTTTCCAGAAAATAGAAATAAACGCATCACGATCGCGTTCGTTGGTCAGCTGCATAAATATTTTCTGCTCGGCCGGAGTGATAATATACTCCACAATATCCAGCCAGGAGCAATATTTTTCAGCCAGGCCGGCCGGGTAATTACCCGGGATGGCAAAAAGCAGTGCAGTTGAACAAATCAAGATAAAAAAACAAATACTGATACGCGGCATGAAATTACTCCTTTTGGCCCAGCAAGAATGTCGGTCGTGGTCTTTGTTTCACACTGCATGGGTCGACGCCGGCAACAGTTTGCCTGGTTTAATTATACCATGATCCGGGACAACTTCATAGCACCGGGCGTCGATGGGCTCACGGCCGGCCCGGGCAATGGCGCAAACGATCCTTAAGGCGGTCGCTCACCACATAGGAGAACAGGGATGGCGCTTGCCCGAGATTCAGGCAATGATGGAATGCTCCGGAAAAAGCCAGCCTCGTTCTCCTTATTCTTTAATTTTAACGCGGCAATTACATAATTACAAGTACCGTCCCCGTTGCCCGTTTTGCGGCGGGAGCAGATAAATGATTCTTCACGACAGAACCCGGCTTACAGTCCGCGTCCTGCTGGTGCCTATCCTTGGGTTGGCTGTTTGATCCCGCCGGTCCCCAGGGGGGACATACTTTCACTATGATTTCAACCAATCGTTATTTTGTTGAAATCATTGAGTGAAAGTATACCATCCTTGTCACTATGATTTTCCCAATTTCGAATAGTCGGGAAAATCATCAAGTGACATGACACCGTCACTAGATGTTTTCCGCAGCTTCTCGAATTCACGGAAAATATAGTGACGGTGCACTTGATGTTTTCAGCGGCTACTTGTATGATCTGAAAACATAGTGATGGTAGACAAACTAGATCCGCCAAAGTCGGCGGATAGTTTGTGCGGCAACGCCGGGAGCAGATAAATGATTCTTCACGACAGAACCCGGCTTATAGTCCGCATCCTGCTGATGCCCATTTAGCCAGGCCGTTTAATTAACCGTCAGGTATATGCCATTATTTTAAAGCGGCAAGAAATCGTCCGCATCCTGTAAATTTCTAAAATAATTCATATATATCTATTGACATTCCAAATAATGTCTTTTAAAATACAATTATTGAGAAAATTAATTTTTATATTATTTTTCCAAAAATTTTAAAGGAGGTGCTCATGCTAAAAAAAGCATGGCTATTATTTACATGTATTCTGGTGGTCGCATCCATCGGATATGCCCAGAGCAGTCAAACCGGCGCGCTCATGGGCACGGTCACCTTGGAAGATGGTTCGACCGTTCCGGGCGTGACGGTGACCGCGTCTTCGCCCGCTCTGGTAATCGGCAAAGTGACCGCCGTAACCAATGAAAACGGCCTTTTCCGTTTTGCCAACCTGCCCCCCGGCATGTATGAAATCAGCTTCCAGCTGGAAGGGTTCAGCACATTCATCCGCAAGGAGATCCGTGTGTCCGTCATGCAGACCTTCACGGTCAACGTCAAGCTGCAGCTGAAAGCCGTGCAGGAAACCATCGTGGTCACCGGCCAGGCTCCTACCGTGGATACCCAGCGCCAGACCCGGGCAGCCAACTTCGACATCCAGTTCCTCAAATCCCTGCCCGCTCCCCGCAACCTGAACTCGTTTGTCAACATGGCTCCCGGCTTGGTCGGCGACTCCGCCCACGGCTCGGCCACCATGGACAACTCCTACAACCTGGACGGCGTTAACCTGGGCGACCCGGCCACCGGCACCTCCAACGTCTCGTTCGGTCTGGACATCATGGACGAAATCTCGGTCCAGAGCGGCGGTCTGTCGGCCGAGTACGGCTCGGTACGCGGCGCCATGATCAACGTGGTAACCAAGTCCGGCGGCAACCGCTTCAGCGGCGGCGCCTCCTTCTACTTCAACCACGAAAAACTGAAGAGCAACAACAAGATAGGAACCGTGCTAGAGAAAGAGGGCATGACCGGCAACCACCTTGAAATGGAGCCGTCCTTAAGCATCGGCGGCCCGGTTATCAAGGACAAGCTCTGGTTCTTCGCCTCGGCCAGCTACAATCAGACCCAAAGCTACGCCATCGGCTTTCCCTATAACGTGGAAAACCCCAATACCATCATCAAGGTCATCCAGCCGCTCCCTTACGTCAAGCTCACCTTCCAGCCCAATCAGCAGAACAAGTTCATCCTCTCCTACAACTACTCTGACCGCCTCAACAACAACCGCAACGCCGACCGCTATCATACCGAGAACAACACCATCAAGCAAACCACCCCGACCCATGTCGTCAACTTGGGCTGGAACCACTATTTCAATGACAATATGTATGCCAACTTCAAGGTCGGCATCAGCAAGTTTAACATGAAGCTGGACTCCAACTCCGAGCGCGCGGTCTACGCTGACTACTACACCTACAAATATTCGGACAACGGCGGCGCCTTTCGTACCCAGGACCACAACATCCGCAACCGCTACAACTTCAACGCTGACGCCACCACCTTCATCGATAACTTCCTCGGCACCCACGAGTTGAAGGTCGGCGGTGAAGCGCAGCTGGCCCGCGTGGGCTGGTTGGTGTACGGCGTGCCCGATCCGATCTCCGGGGCCCATTACAACGTCATGCTCAACGAGCATACCTACTACTACGGCTTGGTGCTTAAAGGCGACGGCTTCGACCGCAAGGACAACATGGATGACTACTTCGGTTTCGTCCAGGATACCTGGCGCGTCAACCGGCACCTGACCCTCAACCTCGGGTTGCGTCTGGAGTACAACTCGCTGACCTGGCCCGTGCAGGGCGAAAGCGGTAATATCGCGCTGCCCGGCGCCCTGAGCAAACTGGTGGTCAACCGCGGCATCACCACGCCGATCACGGCGCTGTCCTGGACCAACCTGGCTCCCCGCGTCGGTCTCATCTACGACCTGTTCGGCGACAGCAAGACGCTGTTCAAGGCCAGCTGGTCGCGCTACACCATGGCCAACCAGACCGGCTGGGTCAACATCGCCCACCCCAACGGCTGGGTCGGGTACTTCACCATGTTGAATCCCAACGGCACCCCGATTACCGGCTCCGAGTGGGTCTGGTCCATCCCCGCGGCCACCTTTATCGGTTACAAAGATTACAAGCTGAAGGCTCCCTACACCGACGAATTGACGGTGGGGCTGGAGCGCGAGTTGTTCACCGATTGGTCGGCCAGCGCCCGCTACATCCGCAAGTGGGACCGCAATCTGATCCACGCCGTTGATGCCAATGCGCTCGACCTCGACAAGTTGATGTCGACCGGAGTACTCGACTGGAGCAAGAACTGGACCACCAAGACCGGCATCGACCGCTTCGATGGCAGCACGTTCACCGTGTATAGTAAGATCAACACCGCGATCACCCCCGACATACACATCATCAACCCGCCGGGAGCCGATCGCGACTACCAGGGTTTGGAATTAACCCTCAACAAGCGTTTCAGCCACGGCTGGGCCCTGAACACTTCCTACGTCTACGGCAAGAGTACCGGTCTCATCTCCCAGGGTCGCGGCAGCGCTGCGCTGGGTACCTCTACCCTGTTCAACGATCCCAATGCCCACATCTATGCGTCCGGCACGCTGGATCTCGATGCCCGCCATCAGTTCAAGGTGCAAGGTATGTTCGCTGGCCCCCTGGGCATCAACTTGAGCGGCTACTTCCGCTTCCTGAGCGGCCTTACCTGGAATCGCATCATCAGCTCCGGGAAGCTCGGCGTTTCCGTCAAGCAGTCGCCGTATACAGTGACCATCAACGCCGAAGAGCGGGGTGCGCGCCGCCTGCCCGACTTTACGCAGCTCGACTTGCGCCTGGAGAAGACCTTTAAGATCAGCAACTTCATGCTGAGCGTCTTCGCCGATTGCTTCAACGTCTTCAATAGTGGGGTAGCCACCTCGGTTTGGACCAACTCCAGCAACACGTCCTATCCCTTCGAACGGATGATGACCATCAGCGCTTCGCGCGTGTTCCAATTGGGAGCCCGCGTCGAGTTCAACTGAGGTTGATACTCGGTTAGTTTCGTTTTTTGAGGGGGCACTTCGGTGCCCCCTTTTTTTTTCAGCATAGTGTAACTTGCCCGCACTCCGCTTTTGCGCTATGATAATATGATGAAACCCCGTCCTTTATCTCCATTACCCATCGGGAAAAGGTTTGCCCGCAGGCGTTTGGCAATTGCCGGCATTCTGACCCTGGCATTGCTGCTCGCTTTCCTCGCCCTGTGGTCACCTCTGCGGCATTGGCAGCGGCAGCGCCGGCTGCGCGACCTGAACGTCATCCTGATCACCATCGACACGCTGCGCGCCGATTATGTCAGCGCCTATGGCGGAAATCAGGCAAATACCCCGGTGCTCGATGCCCTGGCCTCCGAAGGGGTGCGCTTCGACCACTGCATAACCCAAACGCCTTTGACTTTGCCCTCGCACACATCGATTCTTTCGGCCACTTACCCGCTTTTCCACCACGTACGCGACAACGGCGCATTCCGCGTGCCGCAAGCGCTGACACTGATCAGTGAGGTTTTGCAAGCGCGGGGGATGGATACGGCCGCCTTCATCGGCGCTTTTGTGCTCCATAGCAAGTGGGGCCTCAATCAGGGGTTCTCCACCTATTCCGACCGCTTCGACATGGGCCGTTACGGCAAGATTATGCTGCAGAACGAAAAACGCGCCGACGAGGTACTCGGTGACGCACGCCGCTGGCTCGAGCGCCGCCCTGCGCAGAAGCGATTCTTCGCCTGGATTCATCTCTACGATCCACACTCCCCATACAGCCCCCCGCCGCCATTCAACACGCGTTTTCCCGATGATCTCTACCGCGGCGAAGTGGAGTATACCGACAGCGAACTGGGCAAATTTATCAATTTCTTGAAGGAAAAGGGGTTGTACGACAATTCCCTGATTATTGTTGCCGCTGACCATGGGGAAGGGCTCAGGGAGCACGGCGAGATGGAACACGGTTATTTTTTATATGAACCCACGATACATGTGCCGCTGATCATGCGTGCCCCCGTGCAGTTTGAAAAAAGTGTAGTCACGGAAATTGTTCAGCTTGTGGACCTGGCCCCGACTGTGCTCGACCTGCTGGGCATTCCCGCCCCGGCCCAGTGGCAGGGCCGCTCGTTGCGGCCTCTGCTGGAGGGGAAGCGGGGTAGTGGGTTCAAACAGGCCTACAGCGAGACCTTCTATCCCCGTTTCCATTACGGCTGGTCGCAACTGCAGGCGCTCTACGACAAACAGCGCAAATATATTCTAGCACCGCGTGATGAATTATATGATTTGAGCCTTGACCCGCAGGAATTGCATGATCGCACCATGGACAGCAACCGGGGCGAAATGCGCGGCCGCCTGATGGCCTTTGTCAGCCTGTTTTCGCATGGCGCACTGTCGGCCGACAGCGCGCACAAGATGACCCAGCAAGACCAGCAGCGTTTGGCTGCCCTGGGTTACCTCTCCGGTATCGTGCAAGTGAATGAACAGGCTCCGCTGGCAGATCCCAAGGACAAACTACCGATCAACAATGCCTTGGCCAAGGCTGTCACCCTGGTTAGCGAGAAGAACTGGCAAGAAGTTGTCGATTTACTCCGCCCCATTGTCGCCGCTGAACCGAAGCTGGCCGATGGCTGGAGTATACTGGGCAACGCCTATCTGGGCCTGCGCCGGCAGCGCGAGGCGCTGGACGCCTTCCGCCGCGCTTTGGCGCTGAAGCCTGACAACAATTTCCTCATGCTCAACATTCTCACCACCATGACCATCCTTGGCGAGTATGAGGCCGCGGCAACTGAAACGGAACATTTTCTGAAAATATTTCCCCGGGACGCCGCCCTGCTGGAGAAAATGGGGAACATTCGCTTTTTGCAGAACCGTCCGGATGAAGCCCTGATCTACCTTCGCCAGGCCTATACCATCGATCCGGCCGCTTCCCAGTCGTTCAACTTGGCCGGCGAGGCCTTGATCATGAAGAAGGACTATACCGCCGCCGAGGAGATTCTACGCCGGGGACTCCAGGAGAATGGGCGGGCCCGAAACACCCACTACCTGCTGGCCCAGGTGCAGGAATCGCTGGGACGGACAGACCAGGCCCTGGAGCTGTACCGCCAGGAACTGGAGATTGACCCCGGCAAATACGAGGCGGCCGTCAACCTGGCCAATTATTATAAACAGGCGGGGCGGATGGACGAGGCTGCCCGCTACTACCGCATGGCCATCGACAGCAACGGCATGTTGAAGTTGCCCCGTTTCCACCTGGCCGAGATCATGTTGAAAAAAGGGGAAAATATGCAGGCGGCCGTTGACCTGTGTTTACAAGGGATCGACATGCCGCCGCGGGATCGCGAGACCCTGTTCGGTTACTTTGTGTTGACCAACCTCTACGCCGCCCTCGGCAATGCGGAGCGTCGCGATTTTTACACCCGCCAGGGGGAAAAATTGATCGCTACCCTCGGCCGCTAAGGGCGGGGCGCGGTTTCGCGCAGCAGTGCGGTCAACTGGCTGCGTTCCCCAGCGCTGAGGCGATCAGGATACTTTTCCTTTAAGATGTTCAAGGTGCGGCGTGCCTCGCTTCGTTTGCCGATGCTCAACTGGGCGATAGCCAGGTTGAAATAGGCGTTGACGAAGGTCGGGTCGAGCCTGATCGCCGTCTGTAGTTCAGCGATGGCCTGGGGAATGTCACCGCTATACAGGTGGACTACACCCAGCCCGTTGACCGCCGTGACCAGCTTCGGATCTGCCTGGAGGGCTCGGGAGAAGAAATCGGCGGCCAGGCGGAGGCTCTCGCGGTTCTTGTTCTGGCGGAACAGGATCAGATGAAGGGTGCCGAGGCCGCTCAGGGCCAGCGGTTGCTTGGCGCCGAGGCGCAGGGCCTGCTGAAACGACTGCGCCGCCTGTGTCCCCTGGCCGCGTTCGAGCTGGGCCAGGCCGAGCTGGGTCCAGCTTGCCGGGTTGGCGCCGTTTTCCCGGACAAGTTCGGCTAACAGCTCTTCCGCGAGAGCGCTTTCGCCCAGTTTCATCAGCAGTTTGGCCGCCTGTCCGCGGATTTCGAGTGCCCCCGGTTCGCCTTTCCGGAAGCCTGTTTTCAGCAGCGTGCGCAGGGTGGCCAGGGCCTGGTCGGACCTCCCGGTCCCCGCTTGCAAGTCGGCCAGGGCGACTGCCAGCTTTTGGTCGCGGGGATCCAGCTCCCAGGCCCGTTGAAAGTGGTCGATGGCCTTTCCGGTCAATCCTCGGCTGCGGTAGATCTCGCCCAGCAGGAGGTGGGCCTCGATGGCCTGAGGGTCTATTTCTATGATGTGGTGGGCCATCTCCTCGGTACCTCGCTCATTCCTCCGGTTCCGGTAGAATGACGCCAACAGCAGCGGGAAACGGGTCGAGTCGGGGAAGCGGGAAACGGCCTCGCGCAACAGCGATTCGGTGGCAGCCGGGTTTTTACGGGCCTCCAACAACTCGTAGCACAGGTCGTAAAACTGGGGAATCTTTTGGTTCACTCCGGCAGCACGGAGGGTGGCGAGCAAGCGCTCGGCGCCGGCCAGGTCGCCGGAGCTGATGGCCTGTTTCGCCTCCCTCAGACGGTTCATCGTGCTAATCCCCTTCTTGGGATCTTCGCCGGTTCCCGTCCGCGGGGGGGCGTCCGCCGAGGCAAGGTAGCCTAGGGCGCGCAATTGGGCCTGATCCTGGCGGGTCGGCCGTTGGCGTAGCGCCGCCGTCTTGGTTTGGGTGATTTGCCGCAGGCGGTCGTCGAGTTCACGGCCCAGCTGCTTGGCTAGAGAATTCTTCTTCAGGTAGAGGTTGTTCAGCTCCTGCGGGTCGGCAGCAAGGTCGTACAACTCCGGCCGGGGCAGGGAAACGTACTTGAGGGAACCGCGCATCAGGCCAGACAGCGGCGCCCAGCCCATCTCCTCCAGGCCGTACATGCTCTCGAAATAACGGGTCGCAACCGCTCCATCGGGATCTTTGGCGGCGGTCAACAGCCGGGCGAAGCTCTGTCCTTGCACTCCAGACGGTGGGGGTAACCGGTACAGTTCCAGGATCGTCGGCAATACGTCAACCAACCCCACCGGTCGGGACACCACCCGTCCACCCGGGAAGAGCCGCGGTTGGTAGAAGATGAGCGGGACGCGCAGCGTTTCCTCATAGCAAAACACCCCGTGCTCGGTTTCGCCATGCTCGCCGAAACCCTCGCCATGATCGCCGGCCACGACAATCAAGGTTTTTGCCAGCAGCCCCCGCTGTTCGAGATCCTTCAACATGCGGCCAATGGTGTAGTCCATGAAGGCGATTTCGCCGCGATACGGATCGTCGGGGAAGAGGTCGCCAAAAGGGACGGGGGCCTGGTAGGGAGCGTGGGGGTCGTAGAAGTGCACCCAGCAAAAGAAGGGGGAGGTGGGCTGACGTTCCAACCAGCGGGTGAACTTTTCGTACATCTGGTCGGCGGGGATTTCGCTGCGAAAATTGGTGCCGCGGTTCTGAATCCCCAATCCGTCATCGTAGTCATGGAATCCTTGGGCGAGGCCGAATTTTCCCTCCAACACGTAGGCAGCAATCATCGCCTGAGTGGAGAAGCCGGCCGCCTGGAATATCTCGGCCAGGGTAGTCTCTTCCGGGCGCAGGATATATGTGCCATTGTTGCGTACCTGATGCGCCGGAGGTTCACGGCCGGTCATCAGGGTGGTATGGGCCGGCAGGGTTAACGGGACTGAAGTGTGAGCTTGATCGAAGCGGACCCCTGCGCGGGTCAGGCGGTCGAGATGGAGGGTTTGTGCCCGGCTGTCACCGAAGGCGCCGATCCGGTCGGCGCGGGTGGTGTCCAGGGTGATTAGCAACAGGTTGTAGCCGTTGGCGTCCGGAATGCCGCCACCTCTGCGGCAGGCGCCACTCAACGCCAAAACGGCCAGCAATCCCGCGCTAAGCAAACGCATGGTTACGGAGCGACTTTGCATTCCGTCCTCGTTGCGCACGATGTGGACTATTTTTTCTGCAGCAATTCTAAAAGCGCCTGGGCTTCGGCAAATTTCGGATCGTCCTTACCGATTTCGCAGAATTTCTTAAGATACTCCAGCGCCTTGTCCATTTGCCCCTTGTTCAAGGCGACGTAGGCCAGTTTCAGGTAGGGCTTGGGCCACTCGGGTTTGATCTGCACGGCAATCTGGTAGTACTTTTCGGCATCGTCGACCTTGTTCTGCACGAACATGATCTCGGCAACGTTGTAGGGCAGGGCCGGATCACCGGGCTGGATGTCGATCGAACGGCGGAAATTCTCCTCGGCTTCCTTGAACTTCTGCTGGCGCAGGTAGGCGTCGCCGATGCCGGCATACGCCAAGGCCGCGGTGGCGTTGCCCTTCAGGTCGGGGGTCTCCTTGGTGATCTCGGCGAGCACTTTCTGGTATTCGGCCAGGGCCTCTTCATAATCGCGCATCTCGGTCTTGCAGTTGGCAATGTAGATGCCGATCTTGTACATGGTCGGGTTTTTCTGGGCGAATTCCTGGTAGAGGGTCAGCGCTTCCTCGTACTTCCGGTTCTCGAACAATTCATTGGCACGCAGGATAGCGTCGCGGTTTTTGTCGCCGGCCGCGCCAGTGCCCTTCTTGAGAACGAGGTGAATTTCTGGGTTGAGGGCAACCCCGCTGATCGGCTGTTGGGTGGTAGCGGAAGCATACCCTTCCAGCACGCCAGTGACCTGGACCGCCCCCTTGCCCAGGCCGATGAAGCCCCACTGGCCTTTTTTGTTGGACATGGTCTGCAGCTGATAATTGAATTCGACGTATTTCAGGGTGACGGTCGCCCCTTCGATGGCGTCACCCTTTTCATCCACGACGGTGCCGGTCAAGCGGCCGCCGCCGCGCCCTTCCTGGGCCTGGATGAACGTCGCGGCGGCCATCAACATGATGGCTGCCGCCATTCCAATGCGTAATCTTATAAGCATGTGTTTCCTCCTTGTCGAAATGATTTCATTTGCCCTATTTCTTTTTCAGCAAAAACAGCTGGCGATTCATCTTGCCGCCGATCTGGTCGGCAACCAATAGGTCTATACGGTTACGGCCCTTTTGCAACGGGACCGTCATGTCGAAGCGCAGCCGGCCGTCGTTCAGCTCCTGAGCGCCGACACTCAGGCGGCGTTCCTCGCTGTTGGTGGCGATCGTTCCGTCCGCCAGATAAAGGTTGAAGGCAACGTGCAAGCTGGCGACTTGCTGATTGTCTGGGCCCGATTCGAAGGCGAGATCCCGAAGTGCGACCGAAACGGTCAAGCGGTCGTGTTTCGGATCGGCGGCGATGGTGAATTTCAGGTAGCGGCTGGCGATCTCTTTTTCCGAACCGGTCAGCAGTATGTCCTTGCCTATTTCCAGGTAATCCAGCACTTGTAGCGGCGTGTTCACCAGGTCCAGCTCATAGACGCCGAAGCCCTGCTGGTCGAGGAATTGCACGTAGAAACCAAGCTCGCCGTAGTACCAGCGGATGGTGCCGCTGGAAGTCGGGTCGTTGAGGGTGGAGATCTCGTTCTGGCTGTTGGGCGGGCCCAGCACGAGGTAGATCATGCCGCGATCCGTGTTCCAGCCATCCCGGTTGGCTTCGCGGAAGTGGCCGTTGATGAATTCAAAGCGCTTCTCCACCTCGTTGCGGAACTCGTTTTCCTCGGTCCCCGGATCGGGGTCGCGGATTTCCCAGAATGCATGGATGAAATCCTGTCGCAGTTCGGGTGTGGCCAATCGGCGGAAAACGCGCTCTTCGTTGCTGGTCAGGAAATGTCGGGCCATCTGGTAAAAAGTTTCACTTTCCGGGTCGAGCTTGGCGGCGTGAGCATAAGTCATGCTGGCCAGGAAGAGCGTTATGGCGATAAGCCAGAGGCGCCCAGGCAACGACAGGCCTGTCCGTCTCATTTCGGCTCCTCAAGTTGTTTCAACAGCTTGGCGATGTCAGGCTGTCGGGCATTGACTTTCAGGGAGGCTGCCAGCGCTTTGCGCGCCTCCGCGGGGTTGTTCAGGCGCAGGAAGGAAAGCCCGAGCGCATTGAGCACGGACAAATCGCTGTCATAGCTCTGGTTGGCCTTGAGCAGATCGTCGACGGCCTCGGCGTAGCGGGCGAGATAGTAGTAAGCCTTGCCGCGCAGGGAGTAAAAATCAAATGCTGCTTGCACCTGATCCCGGAGCGGCGCCAAGGCCCCGGGAATTTTGTCATACTTTTTCTGCGCGAATAAAAATTGGACGTAGGCTTTAATAAGCGCGGCATTGTTTGGAGCCTGCGCCAATGCTTTCAGGTGCAATTGTTCCGCTTCGGCAACCCGGCCGCAGTTTTCGTATTGGCCGGCCAGTATGCTGTCGTAGACGTAGGCTTTTTCATTGGCCAACGTCGGCACGGCCACCGGCGGATGGGGCAGACGCTGCAGCCGGGAAATGCTGAATATGGCCTCACCACTCAGGCGTACGATATTCGCTGCATCACGGGCGCGAACGGTCAGGCAGTATTGGCCAGGGGGGAATTGATCCAGGCTGGATGTGAACACCTGCAGGGCTCCTTCGCCAATGGATTGGGCGGTGAAACGGCGTGAAAAGGGCGTTATCCCTGCTGACGGTAAATTGCTCACCTCGATCTCCGGGATCATGGGGCTGGTATCGCGACCACGATCGATGCAAAAAAGGACCTTTAGCGGTTCCTGCTGCCCGAAAGTGCGCTGCGGATCAGGGCTGGCATGCATATCCAGCAGAGAAAAAGCGCTGTGGCTGGCACGTGGCTCGCGGTCGATGTTATAGGAGACGAGCGGACCGAACAGCGCCCAGCGATCTGTCGGCGGAACGCTGATTTTTTCGCTGAAAAAGCTGAACTCCCGGTTAACAGTGTTCTGGACAAATACGGTAACGTCGAAATCGCCGTCGATCACTGGAAACATATCGGCCAGAATCAGACCGTTGCTCAGGTTCTTCTCCATTTCCTCTTTGGAGTAGGTGATCGGCAGATTCTTGGTGTACTGGTAGATGCTGCGATCACCTTTTTTCAAGTCGATCACCATATTGTAACTGCAATAATATTTCTCCTTTTCATCCGAGTATTCTACCGAGATGCGCTCCGGCCAAATGGCAAAATGGATGAAATTTATCTTCAGCAAAGGGTCGCGCAGGAGAATCAATTCGTGACGGCTGTTGAGGTAGTCAACAGAGGATTCGACATCGACATAGGCCTTAAAGTTAAGGAACTGTCTGGCGTATGTAGTGTTGATGTGCTCGCTGGGAAGATCGGCAATCTTTGCCAGCAGTTGAACATCGCGCATGGATGGGGAATAATTGACGGTTTTTTCACCGGGAATCAGCGACAGTGCGACTTCGGCAACTTCCGGCTTTATGTCGTAGATCTTTTGGTAGATGGCCCTGTAATCGAAAGTACCGAATTCACCGATCTGTTTAACCAGCAACTGATCGGGGCCGTCCTGCGCCGGCACGTATAACTTGAAGTCGCCGGCGCCACCTTTGCGGTAGAATACGACGTTGAACATCGTGGGCAGCCCTTTGGCCGGATCACCGTAGTATTCCCAGATTTCGATCGGGTAGAGATAACTGTTGAATATCTCGTTCCGGTTGACCGGGGGACCAAGCAATATGTATATCCGGCCGCGGTCGGTCTTCCAGCCGGGAAGGGGTGAGGTGTAGCCAAAATATTTCTTGGCGTATTCAAAGCGCTTGATGTGTTCGTCCTTGTACTCATTCTCCGGCGTTCCCTTGCTGGAATCGCGCTGCTTCCAGAAAAAGGAAATGAACGCGTCCCGGTCACGCTCATTGGTCAATTGCAAAAAAATGCGCCGTTCCACGGGTGTGATGATGTATTCGGTCAGATCCAGCCAAGAGGCGTACTTCTCCGCCAGTTCGGTCTCCCTGCCCGGCGTGGCGCTCTGCAGCGGCAAAAAGGTCAGGAACAGAACAACAATTAAAAAAAATGGTCGCGGCATGGAAAAAACTCCTCATGGTCCAGCAAGTGTGCCGGTGGTGGTCTTTGTTTCACACTGCATGGGTCGACGCCGGCAACAGTTTGCTAATTTTAATTATACCATGATCCGGGACAACTTCAAAGCACCGTATAAGAGTCCAAAACATATTGACATTTCAGATCAAGCATGGGGATAGCATCACTGGATGTTTCAAAAGACCTCGACATATAAATGATTCTTCACGACAGAACCCGGCTTACAGTCCGCGTCCTGCTGGTGGCTTTAGCTTGAGATTTTTAAAAGGCTTCGGCGAAAGTAAGGTAAAAGGCGGGAGAAGAGCCGGCAAAACCGACGTCAAAACGGATATTGAGGTTTTCGCGGGGGTTGAATTTGTAGCGCAGGCCGATGCCCCCGGCGGCATGAAATTCCTTGAGTGCCAGGTAGGAGATCTTATCCTGTACCTGTGCCAGCCCGGCAAAGGCGCAGAATCCGAATCGCCACCACAACGGGCGGCGGTATTCGGCCTGCACGGCCAGCATGTTTTGATCGCGGTAGCGACCTTCATAAAAGCCGCGCAAAAGGTTCAAACCGCCGAACATGGGCAGGGTTTGAAAAGGGCAATCTCCCCATACCGATTTGAAAACGCCCTGTACGGCCAGCACTTGGGTCGCGCTCAGGGGGAAATATTTCCTGGCATCCAGTATCATCTGGGTGAAGGTGAAATCGCTGCCCAGCAGCGGGGTGAAAAAATTTAAAAACAGGGCGCAATAGGTTCCTCTGGCGGCGGAAAAAGTGTTGTCGCGGCTGTCCCATTTGCCTAACAGGCCCAGCGCGGAAAGCGTTCCGCCGCGGCTGCCCGGGATATCTCCCGTAGCCAGCAGGCCGCCGTTTGCGATTTCCAATACGTTCAGGGGGAAAAATTCCAGGTGCAGCCCGGCAAACAGGTTCCGGCCCCAGAGGCGTTGCATGTTCATCTCCAGGCGCCAGTTGCGGGACTTGAAGTCCTCACGGTTCGCTTCGGAGTTGCGGTTGCCGATGCCGTAGAAGCGGTCGGTGTATAGCGAATATTTGACCTGACCGTCCAGCAGGAAATGGCCGCCCGGCAGATAGATTTCATAATCGATCTCGGCGATCGATTGCTTGTTCTGAGTTTTGACGAAATTGAAACGATAATGAGAAAGCCGGGACGGTTGCGTGGGATGGCCCAGGCGGAAATAATGGATGCCGACGATGCCAAAGGCGAGGCGGGTTTCGGGGGTATAGTAAACCACGGGCGCGATCACGAAGCCGCCGCGTTTTGGGGTGGAGGGGCTGGCGGCGGTTTTGCCTTTATCCAAACCCAAATTGGGCAGAGCGAGCAGCAAGATGGCGGCCGCGCAGAAACATTGCTGCCAACCCTTGATTATTCTCAGATGCTTAGTGAGCATGGGTGTGCCGCTTGGCCGCTTTTTTAATTTTCTTTTTCATCAGGATTTTTTTTAACTGGTTTTTCCCCAAACCATGGCGCTCCCGGAAATAAGCATAGATATCTTCGATGCTTTGCAAGCTGGGCGCCGGTTCAAGAGTCTGGACTTGGGGATTGCCGGCGATGACCATGACCATTTCTCCTAAAATGATTTCGTCTTTCAGCGCGGCTGGCCATTCATCCAGGCGGCCGCGAATTATTTTTTCATGTTTTTTGCTCAATTCCTTGGCCATGGCGAAGCGGCGTTCTCCCAACACCGCGGCGGCATTTTGCAGAAATTTTTCCACCCGCCGCGGCGATTCGTAAAACACCAGGGTATAGGGCAGGGTGGCCAGGGATTTGAAGAAACGCCGCAAATCATTCTGGCGGCGGGGCGGGAAGCCGAGGAATAGGAACTGCTGCGGGTCGATGCCCGAAGCGACCAGGGCAGGGATGAAAGCGGTCGGCCCGGGCAGAGGAATGACAGGGATGCTCAGGGCGATGGCTTTGCGGATAAGGATGAAACCGGGATCGGATATGGCCGGGGTGCCCGAATCGGTGATCAGGGCGCCGTCCTGATTTTCCAGCAGGGAGACGATCTTTTCCGCCTGGGTTTCCTCTTTGGGACGGTAATGGCTGATGATCTTTTTTTTGATTTGTAAATGATTCAGCAGTTTACGCGAGTAGCGGCTGTCTTCGGCGATGATGAAATCGACCCGGCTCAAAACATCAATGGCCCGCCGGGTGATGTCCTGCAGGTTGCCGACCGGGGTGGGGACAATATAAAGAGCCATTAGTTAAACCCAGTGTTAGTGTTAGAAACAAGCATTTTAACGATCATTTAGGATCTCGGTGATTTTCTTCACTTTTTCCTTTTACCTTTTTACTTATTCCAGTCCCTGAGATATCTGAAATCAATGCCCACGGTGCGGGGATGGAGTTTGACCACCGGCGGCATGGTGCGCTTGAACTGCGAATTGACGATCATTTTTTTTATGCGGCGGATGACTTGAAGAGTGTAGCCACGTTCGACGATCTCCCCTTCGTCCCAGCGCTTGTCGACCAGCAGGTGCAGGATGATGTCGAGGTCATTGTAGGTGATGCCGATCTCGCCCTCGTCGGTCTGTCCGGGCCACAGGTCGGCCGACGGTTTTTTAGTGATGATCTCTTCGGGGATGCCCAAGTGGCGGGCCAGTTCGAACACCTGGGTTTTGTAAAGATCGCCGATGGGCAGAAAGGCGGCGGCGGAATCGCCGAACTGGGTGGAGTAGCCGACCAGGAGCTCGCTCTTGTTTGATGTGCCCGCCACCAGCGCCTTTTTGCGCACCGAAAAATCGTAGAGAACGGACATCCGTTCCCGGGCGCATTTGTTACCGATCTGCAAGCGGTTTTCGGCCGGGAAGCGGTCGAAGTAGGCGTCCACGGACGGGGAGATATCGATGACTTCGTAGGGTACTTTGAATTTGACGCAGACCATTTTACCGTGGTCCAGACTTGCGGACGCAGAGACGCGGTAGGGGAGAAGCAGGGCAAAGGTATGGCGTCCGCCCAGGGCTTTCTTGCACAGCGCCATAACCACGGCCGAATCCAGGCCGCCGGAAACCCCAACAATGGCTTTTTTAAAGCCGTTTTTATAAATGCTGTCCCGGATGGAGCTGACCAGGATCTTTTCCACCAGATCGCAGCGGATCTTAAGCATGCAGGATCCTCCGCATTTCCCTGAGCACCAGTTCCGGCTGTTCGTCGCGCAGGTAGTTGGAGCTCAAGCGGGCGCGGCGCACGTCGGCCGACTGGATCTCCGCGTCGAGCATGTCTTCATCGATATACTTGGCTTTCCGGCTGATGCCCTGTCCGGCGCGGGCGAAAAAAGAGCCGCCGCCGAAACCGATACCGTCTTCGAAGCCGACGCGGTTGACGAACAAATAATTTTGGTGATAGAACTGCGAAAAAACGTAGCCCATGGTTTCCCAGAGCTGAAAGGACGAGATTCCGTCCTTGCCGATGCCCCGCTGCGGGCTGTTGGAAATGCCGATCAGCAGGTCGGTTTTTTGAATGAAATACAGGTAGGCCAGCATGGGGAATAATATTTCCCGGCAGATGAGAATGCCGGCGGTCATGGTTCCGATCTTGAATGTCCGGAATTCGTCCCCCGGCTTGAAGATCATCCTTTCTTCGAACATGCCGTAGTTGGGCAGCTGCACCTTGCGGTGGGTATGCCGCCATTTGCCCTTGGCAAAATAAAGGGCGGTGTTATAAATGAGGCCCGGATCCTCTTCCAGCGGTGCGCCGACAATAATGTCGATTTTTTTGCTCAGTTTTGCGATCTCCCGCCATACGGGTCCGTCTTTTTTCAAAGCGATCTCGCAGGCAATGTCTTTCAGCTGGTAGCCGCTGAGGCTCAATTCGGGGAAAACGATCAGTTCGCGGCCGTCACGGATGGCTTGGGAGATCTTGGCAACGTGGAATTCCATGTTTTTTTCGATGTTGCCCAGGGCGGGGCTGAACTGGATGGCTCTGACCTTCATGACAGAAATATATCATAGGCTGGTGCCAGAAGCAAACCATTGCCCGCCACGATGGATAGAGAAAGGGGAACCTCGGCATATTTGACAGCAAGGCGTGATTGTGTTATTTTTCTGCCTTTGAAACGTTCTTTTGGACAAGGAATCCCATTGAAGAATAAAAAACTCCTGTTCCTGGTGCTATTTTTTATTGTTTTCGGGCTCTGGGCAGCTGAAAACAAGGCGGATATCCAGAGTCAGGAAGAAGCCAAGCCTGCCCCGAAGGTCGGTCGGGCTTTCCTTGAAATGGGCCTCAACCTGACCGTTTCGGCGGTCAATTACTGGTTCAAATACTCCAAGTTCATCGAGGACTGGCAGTTCACTCTGACCTGGAAGGACCAGAAACGCAAGTTCTTCACCTCTGAAGGGCTGCGCCTGGATTCGAACACCCTGCGCCTCAACTGGACCCACGCCTGGTCCGGGGCGCTGTATTACAACTGGGCGCGCAGCAACCACCTCAGCTCCTTCGCTTCATTTCTTTTTTCTTCCGGCGGATCCCTTATTTGGGAGTACGTCGCCGAATGGCGCGAGATCTCTTCGATCAACGATCATGTGTTCACCTGGGCCGGCGGCCCGGCCTGCGGCGAGCCCATGTTCCAGATCGCCGACCATTTCCGCAGCCGTCCCGGCTTTGCCAACCGCGTCGCCTGTCTCCTCATCAATCCGCCGTTGGCGATCAATGACTTTCTGGACGGAAAAAGCCGGGGTCCCCGTCTTCCGACCCGGGACTGGAGCGATTTCCGCTTCAGCCTCGGCGGCAAACACGGCCCCGTGTCTGCCGCCGATAACGCCTCCGGCCACGCGGCGTTGAACCTCGACCTGCGGCTGGTTACTCTGCCCGGTTACGGCCATGCCGGCTCCGGTTCGGGCTATTCCCGGCAGCCGATCGATAATGAAGGTTGGCTCTCTTTAAGCTTCAATGGGCGCCTGATCGAAGAATTCTCCGCGCACACCCGCACCGTCATGGGCGGCTGGTGGTGGAAAAATGTCCGCGCCGGCGAAAACGGAACGCTGCATGGCGTCGAATCCTGGTTGGGATGGGTCACGGCTTGGGATTTCTTCCAGAAAAAAACCATCGCGCCCTATGACGGCGAGGAGTTGGGCATGACCGATCCCTGGTTCGAGCGCGAGCAGCCGACGCGCTACACCGACAAGCTTTCTTCGATGCATATCATCGGCCCGGCCTTCAACCTGACAAGTTATTCTGGGCGGCTGACCACGCGCCTCGATCTTGAAGCCACCGTGGACTTCAGCATGATCAACTCCCTGGCCTATAACAGCTATTCGGCCGATCACGATGTCTGGGGCGTGAAGACGACCCTGCACAACTGGGGTTATTACTATTCATTGGGCTATAGCTTGGGCGGCCGGTTTGAGCTGTGTTATGGGGGCTTGCGGGCTGAAGCCGGGTTAAAATATCAGCGTTTCCATTCCATCCAGGGGCTCGACCGTTTTCAGAAGGATATTATTGACGATTCCAGCCTGAGCGATTCGCGGTTGGTCACCAGCGCCGGCCTCTCGGCTGCGATCCCGCGCACGCCGCTGTTCATCTCCCTAAATGTGGAAACCATCAAACGTTGGGGCCGGTTTCACGAAGTCAGCGTGAAAAACCACGAGGTCCGTTTTTTCTATCAGCTGGGCTTATTTTTTTAAAACATTGCCACTTCAATTTGGCCGAATTTACCTTTATTCTCCTGTTGACAGAACTGCGGATCAGGCATATATTTTTCAACTATCCGTTATTTTGGGCTGAGACCATACCATGCATGCAGCCATTGGAGGAGTCATGAAGAAGATTGGCATCATTATTTGCGGTCGCTATCAGGCCTGCGGCGGCGGAAAGTGTTTCCGGGCTCTGCGTGAGCGGGTTGGGGCCTTCGCGGCATACCCCGAAGGCGAGATCGTCGAGGTTGTCGGTTTTGCCAATTGCGGCGGCTGCCCGGGCGGCAATATCGAATATGTTCCCGCGGAAATGAAAAAAAACGGCGCCCAGGCCATCCATTTGGCCACTTGTTTTGTGGTCGGTTATCCCCCATGTCAGAATATCTGCAAGTTCAAGGAATTCATCGAAACCGCTTTCGAGCTGCCGGTCGTGATCGGCACCCATCCGATTCCTCTGAAATATTTTGAAATGCATCAGAAACTGCCGTTCTGGAAGCAGAACAAGATGGCAGAAATTGCCGAAGATCTGATGCGGGAGGATCGCCGGGTCATGGAAGAATACAATTAAGTCTGGAGTGCGGATGAATCCAATTGATGCACAAGGAATTGCCAAAGGCCTGACCGTCCTGACCGATCCCATGGATATTTCCCTTTATATCCATGGCAACAGGCAGACTATGGTTTTGTTTGAAATGAGCGGTTGTCCCTTTTGCCAGGATTTTCAACCGGCTTTTTGGGATTTTGCCGAAAAATATTTGAAAGGATACGAGCTGTTGCGGGTTTTGCTCGACGATGACCGCAACCCTTTGTGGGAGCGCTATCAAATCGAGGCCGTGCCCACGGTCATCCTCTTTGCCAAAGGAGAAATCATGGCCCGCCTTGACTCCGAATTGGGAGTGGGGCTGACTCCCTGGCAACTCGACGCATTTGCCAATTGTTTTTGAAATAGCACTATTCTGAATTTATAGATTCAGGTTTTTGGGAGATAGGAAAAGCCGAAGGGGAGGGTCGAACTCCCGACCTATTGATTACGAATCAATTGCTCTACCAACTGAGCTACTTCGGCCCGCGGGGTTTTTAGAAACATCATTTTAATATATTTTGGCTGGACCGTCAAATGGAGGGGGCGCTAATGGATTCGCTCCCGTCTTTACAAATTGTCGGCGCCGCGTTACAATTTTATAATGATATTGAAAAAAAGACAGACCGGGCTCATGGATTGCCACCAACGGCAACAAGCCCTGGTCGCTTACATGAACCGCTTCAGCGGCCTGTAATTCTTTCCTGCATCCAGTTCAGATAAAAAAAATCACAAAATAAATTTAAAAGGAAAAAAATATGAAGACTCAAAAAATAATCGTTCTCGGTTCGGGATTGGTCGGTGCCCCTATGGCTATTGACTTGGCGCATGACCGACAGTTTGCCGTCAGTGTCGCCGACATCAACCCCGAAGCTCTGCAAAAATACCAGGATCATGGGGGCATCACTATTTTTCAGGCTGACCTGGCCGATGTGGCCAAGGTCAAGGAACTGGTCTCCGGCCAGGACATCGTGATCAACGCCGTCCCCGGGTTTCTGGGTTTCCAAACCCTGAGGGCGGTGATCGAAGCTAAAAAAAGCGTGATCGATATCGCCTTTTTCTCCGAGGATCCTTTCCTGCTGGACGAACTGGCGCAAAAAAACGGTGTTACCGCCATCGTTGACTGCGGCGTGGCCCCGGGCATGAGCAACGTACTGGTGGGTCATGTCCACCACCTGCTCGACCGCACACTCTCCGCCCTGATTTACGTGGGCGGCCTGCCCGAGCTCCGGGTATGGCCCTACGAATACAAGGCCGTTTTTTCGCCCCTCGACGTGATCGAGGAATACATCCGGCCGGCGCGCTACGTGGAGAACGGCAAGATGGTAGTGCGCCCCGCCCTTTCCGACGCCGAGTACCTGAATATCCCAGGCGTTAGCTCCCTGGTGGCTTTCAACAGCGACGGTCTGCGCACCCTAATGCGCACCCTTGATATCCCCAACATGAAGGAGAAAACCCTGCGCTATCCCGGCCACATCGAGAAGATCGCCGTCCTGCGCGAGACCGGCTTCTTCAGCCAGGAGCCGGTAGAGATCAACGGCGTCCGCATCCGTCCTCTTGACCTGACCGCCAAGCTTCTTTTCCCGATATGGAAGCTCCAGCCGGGAGAGACCGACATCACCGTGATGCAGGTCAACGTCGAAGGCGAGAAAGGCGGTGAAAAGATCCGTTACGTCTACGACCTGTTTGACCGCTACGACAGTGCCAGCGGCGTCCACTCCATGGCCCGGACCACAGGTTATACAGCTACAGCCGCATTGAGAATGATCAGCCGCGGCCTGTACAAGCGCCAGGGGATCATCGCCCCGGAATTCATCGGCCAGCAGCCCGAGTGCGTGGAGTTCATGCTCAAGGAACTGGCGGACCGGGGAGTGGTGTATCGGCGGAGGATCGAAAAAATCTAAGTCAAAGGAAAAAGGTAAAAGGTAAAAGTTAAGAAACAAAAAAAGTATAAAGTATAAAGGAAAAAGGAAAAAGTAAGAAAAAATAAAATCACTTGTTTTTGTTTCTTTTTCTTACTTTATACTTTGTACTTTATACTTTTTCCTTAATTTTTCATTTCTTGAACATCGAACTTCTTCAATTTCAAGCGTATTCGGCCAAACTCTCCCACATCTCGTCAGCCTGGTTTTTTTCTTCAACCTTGGAATTTTTTTCAAGATATTCCTTGTATTCCTTTTCGCGCAGTTTGTTTAAAAAGGTGTGGGCTACAGTGGGGAAGAGCTCGAGCAGCAATTCCTCTTTTTCATTGGCGGCCAGGTGGACACCACCCAGGTCATTCAGGACAGGATTTTCCTGTTTCTGATACTTGCTGGTATCATACGGGGTTTCCTGGCGCATGCCGGTGATTTTTTCCCGGAAAGCCGGATCGATTTTTACCGGGGTTTTACCGTAAGCGCCTTTGACCAGGTTAATAAACTGGATGGATTTTGAGGTGTAACAAGGCTTGCCCTTGGCTTCGTCAATGACGCAGTTGACGGCCTGGACGCCGACGATCTGGCTGGTCGGAGTGACCAGCGGCGGGCAGCCGGCATCGAGGCGTACGCGCGGGACTGTCAGCAGCACCTTGTTCAACAGGTGCTCCAGTTTGGCCTGCTGCAGCTGGGCCAGCATGTTGGTATACATGCCGCCGGGAATCTGGGCAATTTTTACGATTTCATCGGGGGCGGGGAAATTGAAATACTTTTCGATTTTGTGGGTGGCTTCCAGAAGTTCGGCAAAGTTTTCGGCCTTGGCGGCCGTTATGGCCTGGTCGAACAAAGAATCGATTGCGGCGGGAAGTTTCTCGACGGCGATATCGAATGGCCGGGGAAACATCTTGTACTGGTCGAATTGGGCCAGTTCGCGGCGGATTTCCAGCAGCATTTGATTGATTTGCGCAACGGCCTGGCGGTTTATCCCTGTTTCCAGGCCAAGCTTGTCGGCAAATAGTTGAATGAGTTCAAAAGCCGGTGCGGCCGGTCCGCCCGAAAAATTCAGGATCACGGTGTCGACGATATCAACACCGTTGATCATGGCCATCAGCACCGAGGCCAGGCCGTATCCCGGCGTGCAGTGAGTATGGAGGTTGATGGGGATAGCGATGTCTTTTTTTAAGGCGCGTATCAATTTTCCGCAGGTGGCCGGATCGATCAGCCCGGCCATGTCCTTGATGGTGATCATGTCGGCACCGAGTTCGGCCAGCTGTTTCGCCTTGGTGACGAAATAAGCGATGGAAAATATCTTGCCTGGAACCGGTTTCCCGGACAGCAGTGCTTTGAGTTTGGACATAAGGGTGAATTGCGGATCCACGGTATAGCAAACGGCGCAATCGGCGATGCCTTTGTTCTTCTTGACAAAGCGGATGGTCGATTTCATATTGTCGACGTCATTGAGGGCATCGAAAATGCGCATGATATCGATACCTGACTGCACAGCGTGGCGGCAGAAACCTTCAATCACTTCGTCCGGATAGGGATTATAACCGAACAGGTTTCGTCCCCGGGACAGGGCGGTGAGTTTGGAAGCTGGACCGATGGCGCTCTTGATCTTTTCCAGGCGCTCCCAGGGATTTTCGTTCAGAAAGCGCATCACCGAATCGGGAACGGCGCCGCCCCAGACTTCCATGGCGTAAAATCCGGCCTGCCGGTAAAAAGGCAGAAGCCGGTCCACCTGGGCCTGGTTCATACGCGTGGCGAACTGGGATTGCTGCCCGTCACGGAGGGTCAAATCACGGATCAATATTTTTTCAGCCATTTTTTTACGCTCTTTGAAATTATTTTACGGCGATTATTCCGGGTTGTGTTTTAATATTTATTATATAACAAATTGTCCGGAAATAAAAGGTTCAGTCAGGATATTCTTAGGTAAAAACGCCCGGGATGACGGTTTGGCAAAATTTGCAGCGGTTGCCGTTCAGCCCTGGCTTTTCTATGCTGTACAGCAGGCGGTGGATGAGTACTTTGCCGCAGCTCGGACAATATGTATCCCCGGCAGCGGATAGCAAATTGCCGACATAGCAGAATTTGATTCCGGCTGACTGGGCTATTTTGCGCGCCATGTGCAGTGTTTCCGCCGGCGTGGGCGGGATGTTTTTCATCATGAAGGTGGGGGAATAGCGTGAGAAATGCAAGGGTACTTCGGGTCCCAATTCACGCCCGATCCAGCGGCACATCCTTTCGATTTCTTGGCGGCTGTCGTTCAAACCAGGGATCAGCAGCACCACGATTTCAAACCAGATATTCTCGCTGCGCAAGGTCAGCAGACTATCAAGAACCGGTTTGAGCCTGCCGCCGCACTGTTCCTGATAAAAAATTTCCGTGAACGCTTTGAGATCGATTTTAACCGCTCCCAGTAAACGGCAAAGTTCCTGCAAAGGTTTTTTCTGGATGAAACCGTTGGAAATCATGACATTGGGGATGCCTTTTTCCTTGCCCAAAGCGGCACAAGCGCGCATGTATTCGAAAAAAATCACCGGTTCACTGTAGGTGTGGGCGATGATCGGGCAATTCTGGTTCCGGGCCTGGCGGATCACTTCTTCTGGCCACAGGGTGATTGCCTGGACCTGTTCGGGCCGGCGCTGGGAAATTTCCCAATTCTGGCAGAAACGGCAGCTGAAGTTGCAGCCGGCCGTGGCCAGGGAATAGGCCTGGCTGCCCGGATGGTAATGAAACAGGGGCTTTTTTTCGATGGGGTCGATGTGCACGGCGCAAGGCTGGCCGTAGACCAGGGTGTAATACGTGCCGCCTCGGTTTTCGCGCACGCCGCAGCTGCCCCTTTCCAGGTCGGCCACCTGGCATTCATGGGGGCAGAGCCGGCACTTGATTTTTTTTTCGGCCAGTTTTTCGTAATACATGGCCTCGCTGGCTTTGGGGACAAATGCGGCGGCGACGGTTCGCGGTATGCCCAGTAATAGGGGGGCGGCCAGTGCCGTTTTCCCGGCGGTTTTTAAAAAAGCGCGGCGGCTGAAATTATTTTTTAAACTATGGGCAAAGGGTTTCATATGCTTACTTTTCGAATCAGGCGTTCAACGGCCTGTCCAAGTCCCAGGCGGGCGGCAGTCTGGATATAGGCTGGTTCGCGTCCCGCGTCGGCCAATGTCGGCAAGCCCATTTCCCGGCGCAATGAATTGATGATTCCCAGGCCGGCAAAATCAATGGCCACCGGGTCGCGGCTGACCAGGAGCCCCCCGTATTCGCGGGCATATGACGGGTAAAAAGCCGGTCCGTTATGAACCTGCACCCGTGAGGCGTCGCAGACCACTAACCGTAATTTCCCCTTGATCAGGGAATGGTTGCATAGTTCGGCCACGAAGGGATCGCAGTGGTTGGCATGAAATTTGTTCGGATTGTAAATGGCCCCATACATGTTCTTCATGGCGCCCGAAAGGCCTGCCAAGTCGTGGTCCTTGAGTACAGGCACATTGATCAAAGCGTCGATGTTTTCCATGATCCGGCTGAAAAAAGTGCCCATACTGCCGGAGAATTCGATATGATCAGAGTAGCCGCCGCCGGGAAGTTCGTCGCTGCCCATGATTTTCAAACCGTTGCGGGAAATCTGGAAACCAGCTTTTTCCAGTTCGCGGCTGGTTCGTTCCCAGATGATGATGTTTTTTTTAGCGAGTCCCGCCGCCAGCAGGCCATCGACTATTGCCGTGACCAATCCCAGGCTCGACGAAAGCGGCCGGCCGGGCAGACAACTGACCTTGATGCCGACGTTCTCTGCCGGCGCGAACAGCGACCGCCAGGCCGCGGTTACATTGTTTTTGCCGGTTATAATCAGCATGGAACGATTAAGATACTCTTGGGCAGATTGTTTGGGGATGTCATGGTTTATGCGTTTTAATTGGGGAGAAACTGCTTGCGCCACCAGACTTTTGTCCGTCTCCGCAGCCGGCAGCCAGGACGGAAGGCAGGCGGCGGTCAGGGCTGCTCCTGAAAACAGCAGGGTTTTTCCGAAACAGCGGCGCGATATTTTCATTTTCGCCGATCTTTTTCGCTGAAAACCTGGGCCTGGAAAACATGAAATTGCATGGTCCGGGAACGGCGGTAGGCATCGCGTTCCAGCCCGGCTTTGGAACAGAGGCTGCCCAGGAACTGGTCGAGGGTCCAATCGGTTTCCGCAGCCACCTGCGGCAAAAAAACGGCCTGGGCGCGCCCGTCGCGGATGACCACCCCGTCGGTCCCCAAACGGATGGAACGGTAATCGCTGATAAGCCGCAGCGGGGTCATGACCGAGATTTCGATTTCCACACTTTCCAGTTCCTTTTGCTGTAGCGGCGGGAAGCGGGGATCGTCGACCGCGGCATTGAGGACGTTGGCCATTACGCCCCGGTAAAGCGGTTCGACGCCGATGATGCTGCCAATGCAGCCGCGCAGTTCGCCTTTTTTTCTCAAGGTGACGAATACCCCCAAGTTTTCCCCGAGTTTGGGGCAGGCTGAGAATTGATTTTCTTTTTGCTGTGGCATCCGGGTATTTTCCAGGTACGACTGCAAAGTGGAACGGGCGAGTTTGAGCAGCAGATTCTGTTCCGCCTGGCTCAATCCGATCGGATCGTTTGGGGATTTGTCTGCAACGGTGAAGACCAGCGAAGCGTAACTGACGCATGAAGAATAATCGTTTTTCAGATCCCCGGACTTGTAGTAGTCGGTCAGAGCACAACTGATGTTCTGCTTTTCGAACAGCCGGATCATGACGCCTATGGGCACGAAGCCGCAGGCGGTGATGCCGGTTTTTTCGTGGTAGCGGTAAAATTTTTCAAAATCCAGTTTTTGAATCGTTTCTATAAACCCAGTATCCAATAGGGTTAATTGCTTCTTAATATCGCCTTTGAAGGGCGTGTAGGAGAAATTTTCGCCATAATGGGTCAGGTCGCTGGAGGCCACGATAAGGGTTTGGTTGTCGATGAATGGGGCGATGGTTTTGGCCATAACAGCGAAATCATTTTTCCGCAAGGCGCCGAAAAGGATAGGCACGATTTTGAAGTTGGTGTTGCCGAGCATTTTTTGCAGGAAGGGCAGTTGGTTTTCCAGGGAATGTTCATTCTGCATAACAGCGTTGTCGTTTTTGAAAAAACTTTGCCGGGACAGTGACCGGCAGATTTCTGTATCCACCACTAACTGGCCGAGCGGGGTGGCAAAAGCGCTGAAATCGGAAACGCAGGCGCCATAAAAGTTGAAATGGTGCGAAGGTCCCAGCAGAATGATTCTTTTTATGCCGGCGCTTGGCGACAGCGAACGGTAGGCGCGGGCGGCGCAGCGCCCCGAGTATTCGAAGCCGGCGTGGGGGGCAATGATGCCCCGGACAGGCGCTGCTTTTTCCGGTTGTGGAACCGCTTTGAAAAAACCGTCGAGCATCTGGCTGAGCCTTTGCGGATCGGAAGGATACCAGGGACCGGTGCTCAGGTAGGGGCGGATGTTTTCAGCGGCCATTATCATGACCGGCAGCAACAAAATGATGAAACATTTTCTGCTCATTGTGAGGCCACCTCGGATTGAATTCTATGCAAAATAACAGCCGTTGTCAATATTTGGCAGATAAGTCTAAAACTTCTTTTTTGTTTTGATATCTGGGCAACTTTTCTCGTAAAATAACTAATTAGGTCAAGGTTGCATCTGGTCGTGGTATAATAAAAGGTAATGTCCTTTATTATGAGGCCGCGAATATGCGTATTTTAGTTGTCGAAGACGAACGAAAAGTGGCAAGTTTCATCCGCAAAGGCCTTAAGGAAGAAGGTTATGCCGTTGATGTGGCCGAAGACGGCGAAAAAGGGGATTTCCTGGCGGCCACCAACGACTATGACCTCATCCTGCTCGATGTGCTGTTGCCGAAAATCGACGGCATCTCTTTATTGAAAAAGATTCGCCTCGATAACAATTCGACGCCGGTCATCCTGCTTACCGCCAAGGATACTGTGAAAGACAAGGTGAGCGGTCTGGATTCCGGGGCCGATGACTACTTGACCAAGCCATTCGCTTTTGCCGAACTTTTGGCCCGCATCCGTAGCGTTTTGCGCAAAGGCAACAGTCCGCTGCCTTCTACCTTGTGCGTGGCCGATCTCAGTCTCGATCTGCTTGGCCACAAGGTAATGCGGGACGGGCAGGAAATCGAAGTGACCGCCAAGGAATTCGCCCTGCTGGAATTCCTGATGCAGCATGCCGGAACGGTGGTCACGCGCACCATGATCATCGAGCATGTCTGGGATATTCACTTCGACTCGTTTACCAATGTTGTCGATGTCTACATCAATTATCTGCGCCGCAAGATCGACAATGGTCGGGAACGGAAACTGATTCACACGGTTCACGGCCGTGGCTACGTTCTTAAAGATTAAACATGCGCCTGCCCTCAATACGCTTCAAGATTGGCCTTTGGTACATGCTGATCATGGCCCTGACGCTCCTGCTGTTCAGCTTCCTGCTGCACTCGTACCTCAACCGGCGGTTGATCGCTGGCTTGGATGACCTGTTGCTGAGCCGTGTCGAAGGCATCATTCATTCCATCGATGCTTACTGGGAGGCGGAGAAGATCGACGCCATCCGCGACGGGGCCAAGGACTTCGCTTTCAGCAAGATTGACAACGAGAATTTTGCGCGCGTGGCCCGCTTTTGTCTTCAGGAAAAATCGGATGATCCCAGCCTGCTCAATATCACCTTGCAGGTTTTCAATGTTCATGGAGGAATGATCGCTTCCGTAAATGATATCCCGGGAATCCCTGATATTCTCCCTGGACTACAACAGGAACTAGGCCCCGGGCAGAAAGGCTACAGTGATCTGCTGATCTCTGCGCCTGGCAAAACCAGCGTGCCGGCCAGGGCGCTGATCGTTTCCGTGCATGAACACAGCAGCTTGGCCTACTTTGTCCGGATCATCAGCCCCCTGACCGAGATAGACCAGATCTTGCGCGAGTTGCGCATGGCAATGTGGCTGCTGCTGCCCGCCATTGTGGTCTTGACCGGCATCGCCGGCATGTTCCTGGCCAAGACCAGCATGAGACCGGTGGAAGCAATTATCGACACGGCAGCTAGGATCAACGCGGAAAACCTGAAACTGCGGGTACCGGTGCCGGCCACGCACGACGAGATCAGCCGGCTAGCCGAGACTTTCAACCGCATGCTGGAAAATGTCGATAACTCTTTTTCACAGCAGCAACGTCTGATTCAGGATGTCTCTCATGAATTGCGCACGCCGTTGACGATCCTCAAGGGAGAGCTTGAGGTTTCGCTCAAGCGTCTCCGCTCGGCCCATGAATACGAAGCCGTTCTGCTGAGCAACCTGGAGGAGATCAACCACATCGAACGACTGGTGGAAAACCTTTTAACACTGGCCCGCTTCGACAACCGCCAGGTGGTGCTGAATAAAAAGGAATTCGACCTGGCAGCCCTGCTGCGCCGCGTCGGCGATGACATGCACATCCTGGCCAGGCAAAAGCGAATCGAGCTGGACCTGCGCCAGCCCGAGCACTTTCCGGTCATGGGCGACGAAAATCAGCTGGCGCAAGCCTTTTTCAACCTCCTGGACAATGCCGTCAAGTACACCGACCCAGGCGGCTTGGTGACGGTCGAGCTGCAACGCCAGGATGAAAACGGTATCATCACTATAGCCGACAACGGCATCGGCATGGATGCCGCCGAGCTGCCGCTCATCTTTGACCGATTCTATCGCTGCGACAAGTCCCGCGGCCGCGGCGGCTATGGACTTGGCTTGAGTATTGCCAGTTCGATAGCCGAAGCCCACTGCGGGCGGATCACCGTTGCCAGCCAGCCCGGGCGGGGCACGACAGTGACCGTGGTTTTGCCGCTGATGGGCGCCTGAAACATTAGATTTTTTTAATTTTATTTTAACAGAAGCTTAATGTATCCCCATGTATATTTATGGCATACAACCAAACAAAGGAGGTCGTATAATGAAAAAATCAATGGTGAGTATGTTTGTGCTGCTGGCGTTTGTCGGCTTCATGGGCAGCGTTTACGCGCAAAAAGCGCCGGTTGCCAAGGTCCAGGCCCCGAAGTATGAGATCGTGATCGCTAAGGTGGTTTCCATCGATGTTGTAAATAACACCTTTGCCGTCAAGGTCATCAAAACCGAAGAGGACAAGACTTTTTCAGCCGCTGCCAAGATCATCGCCAAGTTGAAAGTCGACAAGCACATCAAACTGTATGTAACCCCGGGCACCGATGTCGTCGTGAAGGTGAAGGTTCTGCCGACGTCGAAACCAATTCCCACTCCGAAGGCGAAGTAACCACCTGTCAAGGAACCCCATGGGCCGGCTAGCTTGCGTATTCGTACTGACGGTGATTGCCGCTGCGGCCGGCGGGAACCATCAGTCACTGCCGGCAACCGCCCATGGGACTCCGCCCAAGCAAATCAGTAAAACTTTTTTCGGGGCCGTGGCAACGGTTACCCAGGCCAACCCGGAGCATGAGATCGCCTCGGAAATAGTTGCCGTCAATAATGATGGCCGCAAATCCTCATTTCTGGTCACCGCCACCACCACTATTTATGATCCGACCTGGAAAGTCATGGAGCTGAGCCAAATCTTGAGCGGCAGCCGGGTCAAAATCCGTTATGTGACGACGATCGAGGGACTGAATGTAGCCCGTTCAATTCATCTGACCGACAAATAGGCTGGAAAAATCCAAAGCGGAGTTTTATTTTTGCATTTTAGACGAAATTTGTTCTTTGCCGGCGAAAAAATCGCCCAGGGCACCGGATGCGGCCTGGCGAAAGGCGCGGGAAACGCCGCCGACACCGAGCTTGACGCCGCCGAAAACCCGTGATACCAGCAGCCCGCCTTCGAGATCGTAGTGGCGCAGGAGTTCGAGCAGCACCCGGCCCGGATGGCCCACTTCGCCGTCGTCGCGCGATTTTTCGATTCTGTTTCCCTTTTCATCAAGGCTGCGGAAAGCCCAGCAGTGGTGGTTGGCCTTGCGGTGTTCGCCTTTTTTCAAGCGCACCATTTTCTGCATCTCGGCTTCGCCGGCGGCGGGAAAGAGCACAGCGAAAAAATGTGAGCGTTCAGCGTGGTAACGAAATTCAATGCTGCGATCGACTTTCATGATGCTGTCTCCTGCGCCGACAGGATAGTCCGAACATCCCCGGCGTGTCAAGATAAATTTTCAAGGAATTCAACGACCTGATTGATTTTTGGATTTATGCCCGCGGGCTCTTGATTTTATTATTGCTTTGTTGGACAATATAACAAATCGGATAATAAACTGGAGGTTTTATGAAAATCGACTTTGTCACCATTTATACAGTCAGCATCGAGAAGTCCATCGATTTTTACCAGCGCGTCCTTGATTTCAAAGTCAGCCGGCGTTTCACGCCCGGGCCGGCCATGGAAATCGTTTTTATGGACGATCAACACGGTCAGCAGATAGAGTTCATCAAGGATAACAAAGAATTGCCTTATTCCGGTTCGGGCCTGTCACTCGGCTTCTATGTAAAAGACATCAAGAAAACCGCCGAACATTTGGAAAAACAAAAAGTGGACATCATATATGGGCCACTGACCTTATCCAGCGGCGTCAAATTGCTGCACGCGCGGGACAACAATGGCCTGGAGCTTGGCTTTGTGGAGCAGCCCACTAGTTGATTTTCAATCCATTGCCCAAAATCGCACGGACACTACTGCAGCCCGGCGATTATTACTTGATAACCCGGTAAAAATTTTCATATTTTCTCAGCCGCGGCTTCGCTTTCCACCCTTCTGGTTTGTAGCCGAGCGTCAGCGCGTAAAAGACTTCGTAGCTCTCGGGGATGCCGATTTTTTTGTAGCTTTGCGGAGCGGAAAAATAGAATTTGGCAAAGCCCATCCAGCAGGAGCCGATATGGAGACTTTCGGCGGCAATGACCATGTTTTGCAATGCCGCGCACACATCGGCAACCGGAGACAAGGCATCTTTTTTGGCCGCTAGAATAATGACGGTCGGGGCATTGTAAAAAATATTGTACTTCTCGACAGCCCCGAGCTTGGCGATCCAATCGACAGGCGCTTTCCGCATTGCCATTTTGCTGCCGGCGCTGATCTCGTCAATCAATTCCCGTTTCTGGATCACGGTGAAATGCCAGGATTGGCTGTCGTGGCCGCTGGGGGCCTGAAGACCAGCTTCCAGAATAGCTTTCAGCTCAGTGTCTTTGATTTGTTCATCTTTGTATTGACGGATACTCCTCCGCCTGGCGATTGTTTTTAGAACTTCGTTCATTTGTCACCTTCCTTCTAAAACCGGTTCAGGTCATTTTATCACAAGAAATATTTTTTATCCTTGATTTCGTGGAAGTAGAAGCATTGACATTCAGTGGGCAAGACTTTAAAATTCAAATTAGAAAAATTCATCATGGAGGATAGACATGGGGAAAAAAGTATTGGTGGCGACTGAAAAACCTTTTGCCAAGATCGCGATGCAGGGGATAAGCGAAATATTTAAGAAAGCAGGTTACGAAATGATCCCGCTGGAATCTTATAAGGCCAAGGAAGATCTGCTCAAGGCCGTCGTCGACATGGATGGCATGATCATCCGCAGCGACATCATCGATGAAGTCGTGCTCGCGGCCGGCAGCAGCCTGAAGATCGTGGTCCGCGCCGGGGCCGGCTACGACAACGTCGATTTGAACGCCGCTACGGCCCGCAAGGTAGTTGTCATGAACACGCCGGGACAGAACTCCAACGCCGTGGCCGAGCTGGTCTTTGCTTTGATGCTCTACCTGGCGCGCGGAGCCTTTTCCGGCAAGTCGGGGAGCGAACTGCGCGGCAAGAAAATCGGCCTGCAGGCCTACGGCGCCGTCGGCCGCTGCGTCACGCCCATCGCCAAAGGCTTCGGCATGGAGGTCTACGCCTTCGATCCCTACATCCCGGCCGAGGCAATCAAAAAAGACGGCGTCATCCCGGTCAATTCCCTGGAAGAACTTTATAAAACCTGCGACTACGTCTCGATCCACATTCCCAAGACCAAGGAGACGGTCAATTCCATCAATTTCGCCCTGCTCAGCCAGATGAAAAAAGGGGCGGCCCTGGTCAACACGGCCCGCGCCGATGTTATCGACGAGCCATCATTGTTGAAGATGTTCGCCGAACGCCCCGATTTCAAGTATGGCGCCGACGTGGCGCCGGCTGGCGCCGCTGAGATCGCGGAAAAATATGCCGGACGCTATGTTTTCACGGCCAAGAAAATGGGGGCGCAGACCGAGGAAGCCAATGTCAACTCCGGGCTGGCCGCTGCCCGCCAGATCGTGGCCTTCTTTGAAAAGGGCGACAAGACCTTTCAGGTTAACAAGTAAGCCGTAATTGTGATGCTGGAAAACGCCGCGGTTTTGACCGTCGCCGGTTCCGACAGCGGCGGCGGCGCCGGTATCCAGGCCGATATTAAAACTTTTTCCGCCTGTGGGGTTTTCGGTACCAGTGTTATTACCGCTATCATCGCCCAGAACCTTGACGGGGTGCGAGCCATCCAGGGAATCAGCCCGAAAATAGTGGCCGCGCAAATGCGGGCTGTGCTGGAGGGTTATCCGGTCAAAGCCCTGAAAACCGGCATGTTGTTTTCCGGGACCATCATCGAATCCGTGGCTGCTGTCCTTGCCGATTATCCCAGCCTACCTCTGGTTTTGGACCCGGTATTCACCGCGACCTCCGGCAGCCGGCTCATCAAGCCCCGGGCCATTCGCGTCCTGGTCGAAAAACTATTTCCATTGGCTTTTTTGATCACTCCCAACCTGCCCGAGGCCGAATACCTCTTGCAACGAAAAATAGTCAACCGTGACGCCATGTGGAACGCCGCGCATGATCTTTTCGATAAATTCGGCGTGCCGGTTTTACTCAAAGGCGGCCATTTATCTGCCGCAGCCGACGATATCCTCTGCGACGCCCGGGGGCAGGAAATATTTGCCGCCGAATTTGTCAAAGGTGTCAACAGCCATGGTTCCGGTTGCACCTACGCCGCGGCCATTGCCGCCTTCCTGGCCCGCGGCGAAAACCTGCGTTCGGCAATAGCACTAGCCAAAACCTATGTCAGCGGCAGTTTGCAAAATGCCCTGGAACTCAGTCCCGGAGTGCGGGTAATGAACCATTTTTGGAAGTCCGAATGATGGAGTGCAGAATGTCGCCAAAAAAGCGGGTGATCATCATCGGTGGCGGCAGTTCCGGTCTGATGGCCGCCATCAGCGCCGCCCGCTGCGGCGCCGAAGTGGTGCTGCTCGAGCGCAAGGACCGCGTTGGTAAGAAACTCCTGGTCACCGGTAATGGCCGCTGCAATCTTACCAATGCCGACTGCGCTCTTTCCAGGTTCCACGGTGGCGACCCCGCTTTTATCGCCACGGTGCTGTCTCGCTTCCCGGCCGCCAGCGCTGTTGATTTTTTTGAAGAGCTCGGCATTGCCTGTAAAACGGAGAAAGAGGGGAAGATCTATCCCCATTCCGAGCAGGCTTCGGCGGTGCTGGATGTTTTGCGCTGGGAATTGGCGCGGCTGAAGGTAGATGTACGCACCGGCCATGAAGTCAAGCATATCATCCCCAAGGAACGGGGTTTCGGTTTATCCCTGGTCATGGGGGGAGAACTGAAGGCAGGGCGCGTAATCCTGGCCGCGGGCGGCATGGCCGGTCCCCAGTTCGGCAGCGACGGCTCGGGCTTGCGTCTTGCGGGAGCGTTGGGCCACCGCTTGGTCGATCCCATGGCGGCCCTCGTGCCGCTGCGCCTGCGCGCCGACTTCCTGCGCAAGCTGAAGGGAGTGAGTTTCGACGCCCGAGGAGAAGTGCGCTGTGGCGAAGAGGTTTTGCGGAGCGAGGCAGGGGAGTTCCTTTTCACCGACAGCGGCATTTCCGGCCCGCCGGTCCTGCAGCTAAGCCGCTCGGCCGCGGTCGCCATGAAACAGAACAAGGAACCGCGCATCGTCCTCGACCTGTTTCCCGGCTCGAGCCTGGATGAATTGGACGCCGCCCTGGAGATCCGCTTCCGCCGCCAGGCTCACAAATCGCTGTCTGACGGGCTGGTTGGCTTGCTCAACAAGCGCCTGATTCCAATCGTCCTTTCCGAAGCCGGTATCGATTGCCATGCCCTCCCGGGCAAAGAATTTTCCGCGGCAGCAAGGACCAAGCTGGCCCGGCTATTAAAAAATTGGTCCTTGCCGGTTTCCGGGACGATGCCCTGGCCCGAGGCGCAGGTTACGGCCGGGGGCATCGCTTTGGACGAAGTTGATCCCGCCACCCTGGAATCACGCATCGTTCCCGGACTTTATTTCTGCGGCGAAATTCTCGATGTGGACGGCGATTGCGGCGGCTTCAATTTGCAATGGGCCTGGTCCTCGGGTTACCTGGCCGGCCGGCACGCAGCTTGTGGTTAAGCGGCCATGCTGCGCCTCAACGAAATCAAGCTGGCGCTCGACCATACCCCGGAAGCTTTAGTCAAGACAATTCTAGCCAAACTCGGGATCAAGGCCGCCGAACTGCTTGAATACCGTATCTTTCGCCAAGCCGTTGATGCCCGCAAAAAAGGGGCGATCCATCTGGTATATACCGTCGATGTGGCTTTAAAAAATGAGCAGCTTTTTTTGCGCCGGCGGAAATCTACCGCGATCAGCTCTACGCCGGATCTTGTCTACCATGATGTCTATCCGGGTAGGGGAAAACTCGACCAATCCCCATTGGTGGTCGGCAGCGGGCCGGCCGGGCTTTTTGCCGCCCTGCTGCTGGCGCGCCGGGGATACCGGCCGATCGTCCTTGAACGGGGCAAGCCGGTTTCCGAACGGTGCCAGGACGTGGAACGCTTCTGGGCAACCGGCGAGCTGGCTGGAGAATCAAACCTGCATTTCGGCGAAGGCGGTGCCGGCACTTTTTCCGACGGTAAACTGACGACCCTGATCCATGACCCGCGCTGCCGCAAAGTGCTGGAGGAATTCGTCGCTGCCGGCGCTCCAGCCGACATCCTTTTCTTAAGCAAACCCCATCTGGGTAGCGACCGCTTACCGGCCATCGTCAAAAACATCCGCCAGACAATTATCGCCCTGGGCGGGGAGGTTCGTTTTAGTTGTTGTGTCAGCGGACTCAACGTAAAAGACAACAAAATTGCCGGCGTGGAAGTTTCAGGCCAAGGTTTTTTGGCAGGGCCGGTCGTGATCCTGGCCCCGGGCAACAGCGCCCGCGATACGTTGGCCATGCTTCTGGAATCCGGGGTAAAACTGCAGGCCAAGCCATTCTCCATTGGCGTGCGCGTAGAACATCCACAGCGTTGGCTCGATGAAACCCAATACGGATCCGACGCCGGCCATCCGCGTTTGGGCGCGGCCGATTACAAGCTGGTCTTCCACGCCCCGGGCGGCCGTTCGGCCTACACTTTCTGCATGTGTCCCGGCGGCCAGGTGGTGGCGACGGCGACCGAAGCCGACGGTTTGGTCACCAATGGCATGAGCCTCTATGCCCGCAATGGCGCCAACGCCAACAGCGCTTTGCTGGTCGGCGTCGATCCGGCCGATTTTGGCAGCGACCATCCTCTGGCCGGCATTGAATTTCAGAGAATCTGGGAGAGAAAAGCTTTCGCTCTGGGCGGTAAAAACTATTTTGCGCCGGTGCAGTTGGTCGGTGATTTTCTGGCCGACTACGGCCGTCCCCTTGGGGGACTCGCCGCCCGGCCATCAACGTCGTTAGGGAGTATTGAGCCTACTTATCGCCCCGGTTGGCGTTTTGCCCATTTGGCCGATTGCCTGCCTGATTATGTATTGGAGACCCTGCGCTGTGCCCTGCCTTTTTTTGAAAAACAGCTGCCGGGATTCGCTCGCCATGACGCGGTTTTGACCGGGGTTGAAACCCGCAGTTCGTCGCCGGTACGCATTGTGCGCAATGACGCTTTTGAAAGTAATGTCCAGGGGCTTTATCCGGCCGGAGAAGGGGCGGGCTATGCCGGCGGCATCATGTCCTCGGCGGTCGATGGCCTCCGCGCTGCCGAAGCTATTATCCGGAAATACGCTTATCCTTGACGCAAGGGTTCTTCTGTAGGGGCAAGCCCCCGTGCTTGCCCTTTCTGTTTAGATATCTTTTCAAGATCATAAAATGAAGGGCGGACACGGGGGTCCGCCCCTACGGGACAAATCAGATCCGCCCCCTCAGGGGTTGTCTTACTAAATGATTTTAACAATTGACCGGACTAGTTAAAATCATAGTGAGAGCAACCAGGATAGGCGGATGATTTGTGCTGCCCCTTCGTGACAGACAAATCATATCCGCCAGGATAGGCGGATGATTTGTGCTGCCCCTACTTTTTGGAAAAATACTTTACATCTTTGATATTTTTAAAATCCGCATCCTGAGTCCAGAGAATGGCATTGAATTCCTGCACCGTTGCAAGGATAATACCGTCCGCCATTGGCAGATTATGCGCCAAACTCAGCTTGGCAGCGGCAAGCGCCAGCGGGGCAGTCAGATCCACAAGGTTTCCTTTTTGCATGGCCATGGCTGCTTGTAACGCATCATTTTCACCGGATTCCCGGAGAACGACCTTGAAAACTTCATATATGGTTATCGTTGGCACCACAAGCGCAGCTGAATCATTCAAAGGAGTCAAAAAATGTTTGGCATTAGGTTCATCGGCGAAGTATGCCAACCAACCGGAAGAATCTACGATATTCATACGCGATCTTTCTCGCGGTTGAATTCCGTATTGATGCCCTTGAGGAATCCACGAAGTTCTTTGATATCGCATTCCGGTATAAGCTCGATGCGTCCATTAAATTCAATAACCTGCATTCTTTGGCCAGGACGAAGATTCAATGCTTTTCTGACTGTTTTGGGTATAACGACTTGATATTTAGGTGATACGATTACTGATTGCATGCCAATACCTCCATCGATCCATTTCTGTATTACGATAACATGGTCGATACGGTTTTGTCAATCTTGATGACTATTTTTTAAGCAGGAAAAAAAGGCGGCCTTTCTGCTTCATGTTGCCGGCGACCCGTTCGCTCAGTTCGCCGTGACCGGTGAAGAGGTCGACGCGGTCGGGCCCGCGGATGGCGCCGCCGGTGTCCTGGTTGAGGACGAAGCGGCCGAATCTCTCCCAACCCACAATGCAGCTTTGCGGGTCGAAGACGGGTTTCTCGCATTCGATGTAGGCCAGGACCCCGAGGGGGAATAGGCGCGGGTCGGTGGCTATGCTGCGCCAGGGGGTCAAGCGGGCGCCGAAGGTGCCGGTCGCGCTCTGCCGGGTGACCTGGAAAAAAATGTAGCTGGGATTGGAAATTAAGGCCTCGGGGATGGCTTCGGGGTGGTCCTTCAAAAAGGTCTTCATCCCCTGCATGGAGAGCTGGCCGCGGTTGATGAGCTGTTTTTCGAGCAGGAACTTGCCGATGGAGCGGAAGGGCTGGCCGTTCTGGTCGGCATAACCCACGAAGATCCGGCTGCCGTCCTCGAGCTGGACGATGCCCGAACCCTGGATGTGCAGGAAAAAGATATCGACCAGGCTGTCGATCCAGACGATCTCCAGGCCGCGGCCGGCCAGTTGGCTTTTAAAGTCGATCTCCTCGCGGCTGTAGTAGGGGACGAGGCGATTGTCGGCGTCCACCCGGCCCTTGATCTGGTTGGGCAGGGTGTTCTGTTCCTTATAGAAATAAAATTGCTGCAGGTCGACGGTCACCAGGTCGCCCGGGCGGCCGTACAGTGGATAGGGGAACCGCGGCGATTCGTGGAGCGAGCCGCGCAGCAGCGGCTCATAGTAGCCGGTGAAAACGACCTGCGGGGCGGTGCTGGAAAAAAAGATGAAGTTTGCGCGGACGTAGCGGAAAAAATCCTCGCTCAGCCCCAGTTCGGCCAGCTTGTTGCGGAAATCCCGTAGGCTGTCAATTATGCAGGGGATCGGAACGGCCTCGACGCCGAAATGCAGCACGCTCGTCCCGTCCATTGCCGCTAATTTCTGCAGGCTGAGGTCGACGGCGTCCAGGAGCGTTTGCGCCGGCTCGTCATCCCGCAATTCCGGAATAATGGGGGACTGCTGCAAGGAATTCTCCATGGTCCACACGACCGGCGGGAGCTCCGGTGGCGGCATGACGGTCTGGTGAGGGGCCGTGACGGTCGGGAACGTCGGAGCAACGTAGATCTTTTTTTGCGCGCAGGAGATTGATAGAAGCGCCAGTGCCAATGCCATGTCGACAAAAAGTAGTTGTTTCAAGTTCATATTTTTCAATATAACATAAGTTGGTAGTCAGTAGCCAGTAGTCAGTAGTTAGTAGTAAGAGGCAATAGGCAATGGGCTATAGGTAATAGGTTATAGGTAATGGGTTATAGGTTATGGACAGGAATAAATTGATTTTTTCTTTCATTACCTATCACCCATTACCTATTACCTCGAGTTTTTACTATAATGGATCAGCAAAGACACAGGAATGCCGCCGTTGCGGAAGAGGATTTTTTTATCGTAGGCCAGAGAAAGTATTTTTTCCAATTCCAGGCCCGGAACGATGATGGCATAGCCGCAGCCGGTAAAATCGCCGCGTATTTTGGCGCCGATACGGCGATAAAGTTTGATAGTATCGTCCTTATTTCCCAGGCGTGCGCCGTAAGGTGGGTTCAGCACCAGCAATATTCCTGCCGGGTCGGTGTCGGGTCGAGTCAGCCGGAAAAAATCGCCACGCTTGACTTCGAGCAATGATTCAAGGCCCATGACCGTCAGGTTGCGGGCCGTGGTGCGAATGGCTTTTGCCGAGATATCGGAACAATATATTTTTTTTGCTCCAGGCGGTATTTGTTTTTTTAATTCTGCGGCCAATTGCTCCCTGAGGTGCGCAAAGGCAGCGGCACGGAATGCCGGCCAGTTTTGGAAGGCGAAAGTACGGTTCAAGTTGCATGGCCGCCCAGAAAAAATCAGCCCGGCTTCCAGGCCAAAGGTGCCTGAGCCGCAGAAAGGGTCCAACAAAACCTGGTAACGGTCGATAGTCGCGGCTTTCAGGATGGCACAGGCCAATGTTTCCCTGAGCGGCGCCTCGGCGCTGTATTTGTCATAACCGCGCCGGTATAAGAGTTCGCCGCTGCTATCCAGGCTGACCTGGCAGCGGTCGCGGTCGAGGCGAATGAAAATGGCCTGCTCCTTGCCGTTGCCGGCACCATCTTTTTTTGGAGCCGGAAAAACTTGCCGGCCGTAAATTGCCAGGCGGGCCTGGATGGCCGCCAAACTTTCCTCCTGCAAACGGCCGCTGTGCCATAAACGGGAGTGGCCGGCGCTGATGGAAAAGACGGCTATGGCTTTGTCTTTCAGGTACAGTTCCCAGGGGCAAGCGGTCATTTTGTTTTTAAATTCGCTGAACCCCGAAGCTTTGAAATGGAACAAACGCAGCAACAAACGACTCACCGTGCCGGCGCCCAGATTCACCCGGTAGGCGTCGCTCATTTTCGCAAAGAACGTTATACCGCCGATGGTTGGTGGTTTAAATTCGCTGATGCTCAAGGCCCGCAGTTCCTGGCTGGCGATTTCTTCAAAACCCGGCTGCACCACGGCGAAAAATTCATGGCGGCTGCCGATGACATGGTCCTTGACCCGCCGGGCCAGCGCTTTTTCATTGACAACCGCCGCGGGAATGACTGTCATTTTACTGTCCAGCCCTTGCCGCGGAAAATATTTTCCAGGGCTGATTTCTTGAACCTGGCTTTCAGTTCCTGCCATTGCCCGGCATGGGGGAGAAAACAGGCATTAGCCTGCTCCAGGGTGGGGAAGTGAATCAGAAAAATCTGGCCATTTTCCACGGTCGGGACCGAGTAGAATTCAAATGGCGCGTTGCCCTTGCCGTTGCCGCCCTGGAAGGGTAGTGGGAAGGGGAGATCTACGATGTCGTTGATTTCGATGCTTTTTTTCTCGTTCTGCCACTTGCGGCTGAATATTTCGCCTTTTAAATGATTGTTATAATGGACTACGGCCGCGGCCCAGTTGTCAAATTGCAGTCCCTGCAGCAAAAAGCCGGCTTCTTCGCCGCTGGGCAGGGTTATTTCATCTTTTTCCAGGCGGTGGAACTGTTCATAATCCAGGGTGAGGTAAGCCTTTTGGCCGCTGTAGGTCAGGGGAATTCCCATATCCTTAATTTTCAGTTGGCCGGGCCAGCGCGCTTCCTTCAATTTTTTCAGCCAAATGTAAGGCAATAGATGGTTGAGGGTGATACGCTGCAGGGCGGGGTGAAACTGGAAAAAAAAGCGCAAGTCCTCGATTTTCAGGTTGCGGCGCAGTTGGCGGTAGAGGAATTCGCGCAAACAGTGCTCGAAGGGCGGTAGTTTTTCCTGCAGAACAGCGGCTGCTTCCACAAACCAGGCCTTGTTTTTGTCGATTTCGCCGCGGCAGGGCAGCCACTGGTAATTTTCAGCGAACCATTGCAGGGCCAGGGTTAAAAGGGCGTGCTTTTCGTCGGGACTTGTCCAGTCGGGACTGACTGGAATGGTCTTGATCAGCTTGGCTCCGAAAAAAATTTGTTCATTGACGCTGAGTTTGTCTTCTTTAAGGACAATTTCGCGGCGTTTCTCGTAGCTGAACGGCTTGAGTTCTTCCAACTGCTTCAGGGAAAGTTCCGAACCGAAGGTCAGGAGCGGAATGTACTTTTCCTCTTTGCTGCCGGTTTTTTGGTCTTCACGGTTGATGATCAGGTCGAAGGGCAAAGCCGCGACCATTTCCGGCTTTACTTCGTTGAAAATCGAAGTGCGCTCGATCTGCCTTTCTTCTTTTTCCCGCCAGTAAATTCCATCACCCTTGAAATATACGCCGTCACAAAAAGCCGAAAGTATGGCCCGGAAAAGATGTTTCTGATCGTTTTCGGACCAGGGTCCTTTGGCTGCCGGTAGAGCCAGCCGCTTTTTTAGTTCAGTGTAAATTTCCCGGGCCAGGGCGGTTTTCTTGCGGGAAATCACACGGGCGTTGTCCTTTTGGTTTTCCCACAGTTCGAGCTGGTTGAGCAGATCCGACTTATACTGCGAGCGGGAATAGCATTCACCGGCAAATTCCTTGTTGACGATGCCCCGGGTTTCGAAGATGGCGATGGCTTTCAGGGCGCGGTCCGTGACCTTGGCGCCGCCTTTTTCGGCTTCCAGCAGCAGCCGTGAGCTGCGCACCGACAAGGGCAGTTCGGCCATTCTGCGGCCGTCGGCAGTCACTTTGTTTTCCGGGCTCAGGGCGCCGAAATTTTTAAGATTCTGAATGGCCTTGAGGATAAGGCTGCGGTTGGGGCGGTGAAAAAAATTGAATTCCAGCGGCGCCAGCCCCCATTTGCACATGCGCAGCACCACGCTTTCCAGATTGAGGCGGCGGATTTCCGGTTCCGGGTAATCGCTGCGGTCTTCCATGCCGCGCTCCGAACAAAGGATGTATACGCCTTTTTTTACCCTGCCGGCCCGGCCGGCGCGCTGCCGGCATTCGGACGTGGAAATTTCGGTGGGATACAAGCCTTCGATGCCCGAGACCAGCCGCACTTCCTTTTTGACGCCGCTGTCGATGACCGCGTCGATATCGTCGATGGTCAGGCTGGTCTGGGCGATGTCAGTGGCTACAACGGCCTTGGGCAGGGGATAATTCTTGAAAACCTTGGTCTGTTCGCTGATGGAGAGTTCCGAATGCAGGGGCAGGATGACTGCTTGCTGTTTGTCATGCTCCAGCAGTTCTTTCAGGTTTTGCATGGTTTCTTCGATTTCCTGTTTTCCCGGCTGGAAAATCAGGACATTATGACCCGTTTCGAGCAGGTTGGCGGCGTCCGGCAGGAGAAAACAGGGGTGGCGCTGCTGGCAGATCACTGGAAAACCGCGGCCGGGAATAGTGATGACCGGGGCATGATTCAAAAAAGTCGAAATTTGCCTGGCTTTGAAGGTGGCGCTCATGATCACGATCCGCTTGCCGCTGCGCTGGTAATAGCCGCTGTCCAGATTTTTCTTGACAAGTCCGATCAGCACTTCCTGGTTCAGGTTCCATTCGTGGATTTCGTCCAGGATAAGCACGTCGTATTCTTGTTTACCCTGGATTTCCTGAACCATTTGTACGCCGTCGGTCAGGTAAAGGAGGGCTGTTTTTGGCGATTTATTGCTGTCCAGGCCGGTCTGATAGCCGATTTCCTGGCCCCAGTGGACGTTGCAGATGTGGGCTAGGTAATTGGACAGCGAACGGGCGGCAATGCGCCGCGGTTGGGTGACGTGAACTTTATTGCCGGCCTGCCACAGCCAGTAGGGGACGCGGGTCGATTTGCCGGCCCCGGTTTCAGCGGTTAGGACCAGCACCGGGTGGATGGCGATTTCGTTTTCGATTCGCTCCCGGAAATCATCGACAGGCAGCCTGGACTTGAAGTGCATGAATAATTATACCATATAGTCATACTATAGGTTTCGTAGTGCCCGAAGGTCAACAAAACCTATCTAGTATGACTATAGGTTTCGTAGTGCCGAAGGGAGATATTATTGATACGAATTACCTTGACAAGAATATTTCGTGACCCTACAATGTTAAATTGAACAGAATAGGCATAGAAAGAATGTTGGGCGAATCGCCAAGAATAAGGAAAGGAGGATCAGCATGAAACTTTGGTGGGCATATCTGCACAAATACGGAAACATCCAGGTGAAAGAGTGGTACCCGGCCAATACTTATTTGAATGAGGCTCGTGTGTCTCCGAATGTCAAACGTTTCCTGGAAAAACCATTCGAGGCAGCGACTTATGAAGAAGCGCAGGAAGTTGCCAAAAAACTTCTTGCCGAGCCGGCGGTATCTGAGGATTAAAAAAGTGATGGCCGGCAAGAACGCTGTCAGAAAAATCTGTTGAATTTTTCTCCAATTTTAAAATAAGTATATCTTCCGGCATTTTCTCCGGCAGCATGAAGCGCGTCGCTGTCGGTTTCATAAGTGCTGTGCTCCCCGGTTACCTGGGAAAAATACACCTCAAATTGCTTCCCGCTTTCATTAATCATGATAACCATGGCCAGGTTTGCATGAATGTCCGATTTAAGCGGGCTGGAGCATAAGGGGCAATAAAAATTGAGGATTTCGCCTTGCGAAATTTCGAAGGAAGGATGCTTCACACTTGAATAGTTGCCTATCTGCGGGCTTAACAGAAGCAGGGCCGATTGTTTTTTGCCGTTTTTTACCTTGAATATCAGGTGATCGCCGACACGGATGTGATCACGGCATTTGGGGCATAAAAAGTCGTTCATTTTACCTCCTTTTTCAAGGTTTGATTTTACAGGTTTCCCAATCCCAATATTTAATATAGACAGACAATAGTATTTATTTTCAAAAAAATCAACTGGCAGCCAAAATTCTGATCGGTCACGCACCGGGACAGCAAGACGAAGCTTTCTTTATTTGGGCTAGGATGTTGTCCCGGTCTCGTGGCAACACAAATCATCCGCCGACTTTAACGGATCTGATTTGTCTACCATCATTATGTTTTCAGCTAACACAGGTAGCTGCTAAAAACATCACGGGGCTGTCTTTATCTGGTCCAGGATACAGTCCCGGTCGCGAGGCAGCACCGATTATCCGCCTATCCTGGCGGATCTGATCGGTCTGTCACGCATCGCGATAGTGCACCAATGCAGACTTAAGTTGGCCCAGGATATTATCGCGATCGCGTGGCAGCACTCCGGCCAGGGCGATAGGATTTGAAGCGTGATTGGCGCGAAAAATGGTCCGGCACTCGATGTTGGCGATAAACGCCGCCACTTCTGAAAAATAATCTGTGAGTCCGAAATCACGATAATCGGGATCATCAGTAAAAGGTGTATGGGCGAGCAGCAAATTCAGTAATGAGGTATGGCTGGGAGCGATTTTATTGACCAGCCTTGCCGAGGCTTCGGCGTGCAGCCGCGATCGTGAGCGGCCGCCCAGGCCGATGACCACCATTACGGACAGATTGAGCCCGGCCTCGACCACGCGGCGGCAGATCTCTACCATGCGCCGCGGTTCCATGTATTTTTCCATCCGCCGCAGCGTCTCTTCGTCACCCGACTCGAGCCCCAGGTAAACCGTACGCAGTCCCGATTGCTTTAGCTTGAGCAGGTCATCCGTATTCTTAGCGGCCAGGGAAAAGACCGACCCGTAGGCTGCGAAGCGCCGTACGGCAGAAAATGAGCTCCGCACTTGGGCCATGACATTAATGAGCGCCGATGTTTCCAGTACCATGGCGTCGCCATCGGCCAGAAAAACACGGAGCTGCTTGGGCCCGAACACAGAGTGCAGAGCAATGAGATGGTTGTTGATCTCTTCGGGAGAATGAACCCGGAAATGCTTGCCCTTATACATCGGACAGAACAGGCAGCGGTTGTAGGCGCAGCCCTCGGTGATCTGGACGATCAGTGAATCGGCCTCAGCCGGGGGACGGAACAGCGGTTCGGAATAGAGCATCTTTTATCATACCCGTCTTTGCAAACGGATGCAATTTCTATATTTTCTTTAGCAATTAAATTGTCAATTTTGTCTCACTATGATTTCAACCAGTTTTGTGAATAGTCACACTATGGTTTCAGCAAACTCCGACATTAGTTGAAATCATCCAGTGAGACAACCCCCATAGGGGGTCCTATTTAATTTTCCTCCAATATGATTCCAAACCGAATTTTGAATTCTTGGAATCATAGTGTGAATATGCTACTATATCTTATCAACAGGAGTGACCGATGGATTGGCAGAAGATTTCTCAATTGCCCGACAAAGAGTTTGTCCGTGCGCTGTATAACGAACTCCTGGGCCGGGAGGCGGATGAGGGCGGGCTGGCGCACTACCTGCAGCTTTTGCAGGAAAAAAAACTCGATCGCCGGCAGATTGTGCGTTACCTGAAAGGTTCCGCGGAATACCGTTTAAAGCACGCCAAATCCGAGGTGCCGGCGCTGGTTGAGGAGAACCTGCGCCTCCTGGAAGAGGAGATTCGCCAAAAAAAGACGGTCCTCACCGCCCAGCCGCGCAACTTCAACCTGGATATGATCGGTATATGCAACATGCGGCCGCCCTGCGCCATGTGCACACTTTGGGAAAACGAAACCGGTCCCCGCTACCACAAAGGGCTTACGGTTGAAGACGTGCGCGCTTTCGCTGACCCCATCCGTTTGGCAGCTGAGGTGATTAACTGCGGCATCGGTGAACCTTTGATCCTGCCCGACTTGGTGCCGATCATGGGCCTCTTTGCCGAATGGGAAAAGCCTCTGGGGCTGAACAGCAACGGCTTGGCGCTGACTCCGGCCCTGACCGAAAAACTCGCCCCCTATTTCGAATATCTGTCCATTACCTTTTCCCTCGACGGAGCCAGCAAGGAGACTTATGCCCGGGTGCGCGGCCCCCATTTCGAGCGCGTAATCGAAAACATTGCTTACTATTGCCGGCGCCGCCGCGAAGTGCATCCCGAAGGCACGGCGTCCAAGACGGCCATTGTCATGATGCCCATGCGCGTCAACCGCCACGAAGTGGCCGATTTCGTCCGCCTGGGCGCCAGGTTGGATGTGGACGCCGTAGAGCTGCGGGCGTTGAACCAGATCGACCACGATTGGCAGGCGGAAAAAGGCGGCTATCTTTTTGACTACCGCAAGGAAATGCTCAGCCGGGAGGAGCTGGCCCAATGCCAGCTCGAAGCCGAAGCGGCTGCGAGCGTGTGCGGGATCATGCTCGACGTGCAGTACCAGGTTAGCGAGGAGAAAACCTTCGGTGCCTTTGTGAAGGAAGAGCACCAGGGTGGAAGCATCAAATGCTTTCAGCCCTGGCATTTTATCCTTCCTCACCAGTCCGGGGAAACCGTGAGCTGCTGCTACATGGATCAATCCTTGGGCGATTGGCGCCAGGAAGGATTGAGCAATCTGATCAATTCTAAACGCATGCAAGCACTGCGTCGGGAAATGGCGGCCGGGAAACTGCCTATGGAATGCCGCAAATATATATCTTGCCCGGTTGTGCAGGCCAACTTGGGCGCTTCTCAAGATGTAGGAGCGAAGCCCGATGGAGTGCTGTTACAATTGGCGAAGCAAGCTCGGCGCATGCTTGGCAGAATTAAAAGGCGATTCCTCTAATTCCCCAGCAATTTTGTACGGGAGGGTTTCAAACCCTCCCCTACATATTTAAATAAACAGCTGGATTTTTGACTCGGAAGCCTCGGCGATAAAGGCGGCCACGCCGCCGATTTTAACGCCGTCAATCAAATCAGTCTTGGCGATTTCCATCACGTTCATGCTCATTTCGCAGGCAATAAGTTGGACGCCTTGTTCCTGGGCCTGGCGCAGGAGTTCAACCAGCGGTGTCACGTTATGCTTTTTCATCATCTTCTTGAACATCCAGCGGCCCATGCCGCCCATGTTCAGCTTTGAAGGGCTGAGGCGCTCGATGCCGCCGCGGTTCATCACGCCCAGCATTTTGCCCATGATGCCCTTGCCGGTGCGGTTGCCGTTCTGGATGGCCTTGAGGCCCCAAAAGGTGAAAAACATCGTCACCTGCATGTCAAAAGCGGCGGCACCGTTGGCGATGATGAAAGCCCCCATCACCTTGTCCATATCACCACTCATGACAATCAGGCTTACTTTGTCTTGTGTGTTTTCATTGCTCATTGTTATTCCTCCTTGGCAGCAAACCCGCGGGCGGCTGGCGCCGATGTTTTATTTCCAACCGGCGAACCCTGTAGGCGGCCGGCATCTAAACCTTATTTACAGCCGGCCAGTCATGGAGACAGTCGGCATCTAAACCTTACCTACAGCCGGCCAGTCATGGAGACAGTCGGCATCTAAACCTTACCTACAGCCGACTAGCCACAGGGTCACGGGCCGGTAGATGACGTGGGCGAACTTGGTGAAGGGAAAAGAAATCATGACATTGAAGACAATGACCAGATGCACGGCAAAGGCCAGGTAGGCGGTAAGGGGCATGTTCAGAAGGCGGAGAATGGCCATGACAAAACCGCTGATAACCGCCAGGGCCAGCAGAATCAGGAAAACCCAGTCACTGTGATGCGAGTATTTCCCATATGTGGTTTTGCGGCTGAAGCGCAGATAAAAATAGTAAGCCAGCCCCAAAATGGCAACGCCACCGGATAATGAACCGACCAGGAAGGAAATCCAACGCGGCAGCGGCAGCAACTGGAAGTCAACGGCGGCGATGATCAGGGTGGCGGCAAACATGCCCATGAAGCCCCAAGATACAGCCATGTGCGCCAGGCGGCGCAGCCGACCTTGCTGGCAGTCGGCGAAACGCTTCTGCCAGACGCTTTCCTTCAATGTCTTCCAGGTTGAATGTTTGAGATTTTTCACTGAAAATGAAGCGCCGTGGGCGCCGCTGCGCAAAGAGCGGTAAAGGATAAACAATTGCGCGCCAAAAGCCAGAGCGATAAATCCCACGATAAAATAACCGGCAAGGTGAAAATGTTCGAGGCTGATGAAGGAGAGGAAGTCGACCTTGGCACGGTTCATGTCCGGATTGCGGAACAAAATAATGGCGGCAATGGCCAGGCTCGAGAGGACCAGCCAGGCAATGCCGGAAGCGAAGGCGGAATAAAAAGCGTCGGCGACGCGGCCGAGTGAGTATTTCCTGGTCACCCAGCGTCGCAAGGCCATCATCAGGCCGCTTGGGTCGGCCTGGCGCGGGCAGGTCTCGCTGCATTCACCGCAGTAATAACACAACCAGGGTTCGGGCGCGGCCAGGATCCTTTTTTCCAGTCCCAGCAGGGCGTAGCGGATCATGCGCCGCGGGAACGAGACGGTCCCTTCCGCCAGCGGACAGACGGCCGAGCAGGTGCCGCAGCTGTAGCAGGCCGTGATGTCGAAGGCGCCGAGTTTTTTGATCTGGGCCAGGACGTTCTCGTTTACCCTTTCCATTTTCATTGACCCTCAACAAGCGAATATTGGTAATAGCCGTCATCGTTGGCCTTTTCACTGGCCTTGACCTTGTTGTAGCGCCAAAATCCCATCAGCCACCAATTGGCTTCGTAAGTTGAAATAGCCAAGGCCCGGGCCACCTCGGGCACGGTCAACGGTCCTTTAGCGCGCAGCAGGTCGAGGACCTTCTTCCTGGCGGCGAATTCCTGGCGGGCTGTCTCCCGCTTCCTGCCGATGATAGGCACGCTTTCCGGGAACCGGCTGCGGCTGTTATCCTGCATGGGATGCCTCCCGTGCCAGTACGTCGATCATGGCTTCGATCTGCTCGTCGGTGTAGCCTTTTAATTGGGTGGCGTCCAGGGGACATGAGGGCAGGCAGGCGCCGCAACCCTTGCAGAGGATGTCGACCACTTGCGCCACCTCCTTGTCCCCGTAAGCGACTTTCTCTATAGCCGAATACGGACAGGCGGCCGCGCACTTGCCGCACCAGACGCACACCTCTGACTTGACGTAAGCGACAAAAGGCTGGAGGTCAATGTATCCCTTGACCAGGAGCGCCGCCGCCTTGGACACGGCCGACAGGGAGGAAACCACGCTTTCGCCCGCGTTCTTCGGTCCCTGGCAACTGCCGGTGATGTAAACACCATCAATCACGGTTTCCACTGGGCGCAGCTTGGGATGGATCTCATTATAAAAACGGTCGGTGCCCAAGGGCAGTTTCAACACCCTGGTTAGCAAGTCATTATGCCGCGCTGTCATGCCCGTCACCAGCACGACCAGGTCGACGGATACGGCGATCTCTTCGCCGCCGGTCGACAGGTCCTGAACCGTGACCAGCCAGGCGTCGTCCTCTTTGCTTAGCTGCGGTGGATGTTCCTCGTGGAAGCGCAGGAAGACCGAGCCGCTTTTCCCTGATTCCTCATAGATGGATTCAAACTTGCCGTAGGTGCGCATGTCGCGGTAAAAATGGTAGCTTTGGCTTTGCGGGAATTTCTTTTTGGCCAGCACCGACAAGTGGGTAGCGGTACTGCAGCAGTAGCGTGAACAGTAGTGGTTGGCGTTCTCCGTCTCCGCTTTCTGGCGGCTGCCCACACAGTAGATAAAGGCGATTTTTTTGACCTCGCGATTGTTGTAGAGCAGCCGTTCCCCGCCTTCGTGCAGCAAACGCTCGAATTCTGATAGGGTCATCACTCCTGGCTGGCTGTAGGCGTATTCCCCTGGCAGCGGCGCGTATTCGGCAAAGCCGCTGGCGACCATGATCGCTCCCACCTGGATACGGATGGTTTCTTCCGGGCGGGTGGCTGCGGCCGGCGGGGCTTTTATCCTGATGGCCAGTTCAAATTCTCCTATATGTCCGGATTTTTCAATCAATTCCGCGTTCAGGAACAGGGTTATATTGGCGCGTTGCTTAACCTCGGCCAGCAGCCCGGCGATCAGCGCTGAGCCTTCTTTCCCGGCCGGGAACATCTCACCCAATTTGGCGACCATGCCGCCAGCAACAGACTCCTTTTCGATCAGGAAGACTTCGACGCCCAGGTCCGCCAGTTCCAGCGCCGCCCGCAGCCCGGCAATGCCGGCGCCGATGATCAGCACCTTTTTCACCGAGGTGACGCGGATCGGCTGCAGCGCCTCCTGGCGCATGGCCTTCTCGATGCCGGCACCCACCAGGTTGGCAGCCTTGCAGGTGGCGCCTTCCTTGTCGTCGCTATGGGCCCAGGAACACTGCTCGCGGATGTTGACCTGGACATACTGGAAGGGGTTGAGTCCGGCCCGCGCGGCCATATTGCGGAAGGTCGTCAGGTGCAGCTTGGGTGAGCAGGAAGCCACGACCATGCCGTCGAGGCCCTGTTCCTTGATGTCCTTGATCATGTCCTGCTGCGAGGCGTCGGAGCAGGTGAACATGGAAGTCTTGGCTACGGTGACGCCGTATTGCTGTTCCACTTGCCTGCGCACTGCCTCGACGTCGACGTGGTCGGAGATATTGCCGCCGCAGTGGCAGATGTAAACGCCGATCTTCCGCTTGTTTTCCATCAAGGTTTCCTTCTCATTTTTTCGATGTAGGCTGCTGTCTGGGCGGCGGCGGCCCCGGCGTGCAGAATGGAGTCGGGAATATCCAGGGGGCCGGTGGCCGTACCGGCACTGAAAACGCCGGAAATGGAAGTTTGCCCGGGGTCGGTCTGTTCGCCGGGTTGGGCGATGAAAAGCGTGTCGTCGACGGCGAGTTCAGCGCCGCTGAAAAGCTGCCGGCATTCATCATTGGCCACGATGCCCACGGAGAGGACGACCAGGTCGTGTTCGGCTTCCTGTACACTACCGCCGTTGTCGATGTCTTCGTAGCGCACCAGCAGGTTGCCGCCTTCCTTTTCCGTAATCCTGGCGATCTTGCCCTTGACAAAGCGTACGCCCATGGCCTTGGTCTGCTCATAGAATTCGTCGTAGCCTTTACCGAAGGCGCGGATATCGATGTTGTAGATGGTGACGTCGGCGACTGGAAGGGCTCCGAGCAGGAGCTGGGCCTGCTTGAGCGAATACATGCAGCAGACGCGGGAACAGATGGGATTGTTCACGGTGCGGTCGCGCGAGCCGGTGCAGAAGACGTAGGCGATGTTGGCCGGCGTCTTGCCGTCGCCGGGACGCAGCACGTAGTTGAACGGCCGCGTGGGCGCCACCAGGCGGTCCATCTGCATGGCGGTGATGACGTTGGCAAACTTGCCGAAGCCGAAATTGGCCATGAGTTCGGCCGGGAACAGGCGGAAGCCGGTGGCCAGGATAACCGCGGCGACGTCGTATTCGTTTTCAATGGCGCGCTGATCGAAATTAATGGCATCGGCCGGGCAGACGATCCGGCATTGCTGGCATTCAGAGCAGATGCCGCAGTTGAGGCAATTGGCGGCGCTGGACAGCGCTTCTTCCTCGCTGAAAGGCAATTCCACTTCCGCGAAGTCCCGGACGCGCTCTTGCGGATGCCGTTCACTTTTTTCCACGGGCCTGGCCGGGAACTCAGCCTGGCGGGCCAGCACATCCTTCTTGTCAACGACCGGGAGTCTGGGGGCGAATTCGACAGCTGCCAGCGGTTCACCGTTCAGCCAGCGGTCCATGTAAAAAGCCGCCTGCTTGCCCAAACCCATGGCCTGAACGATCATGGCCGGACCGGTCACGGCGTCGCCAGCGGCGAACAGCCAGGGGAGATCGGTCTGAAGTGTTTCCGGATCGGCCCAAATGGTTCCGTCCCGGTTCAAGCGCAATTCTTTTCTCAAAGCAGCTGCCTCCGCGCTCAAGCCCACGGCGACGACAGCCAGGTCTATGTCGATTACGTACTCCGAGTCGGCTACGGGCACGGTCCGGCGCCGGCCGTCGGTGTCCACTTCGGCAAGTTTCATGCGCATGCTGCGCATGCGCTGCAAGCGGCCCTGCTCGGCCTCAAAAGCGACGGGCATGTTGAGCGGGGAAAGCGTTACCCCTTCGGCTTCAGCCGCGGCGATCTCTTCATGCGAGGCCGGCATTTCGGCTCGGGAACGGCGGTACTGCAGGACGACTTTTGCCGCCCCGAGGCGCAGCGCCGTCCTGGCCGCGTCGACGGCCACATTGCCGCCGCCGATGATCATGACCCGCTTGCCCGGCAGGGCGATCTTTTGCCCGCAATTGACTTCGGCCAGGAACTCGATGCCGCTGACCACTCCGGGCAGGTTTTCTCCCTCCACCATGAGTTTCTTAGGCTTCGGGGTGCCTATGGCGGTCAGCACGGCGGCGAAACCTTCCTGCTGCAGCCGTGCCAGCGAATCGATGCGGGTTGCGGTTCTGATCACTACCCCAAGTGCGGTTACATTGCGAATATCGCGGTCCACCACGTCCTTAGGCAGCCGGTAAGCGGGCAGGCTGGAGCGCAGCATGCCACCGGCCTCGCTGTCCGCTTCAAAAATCGTGACCGGGTATCCTTTCCTGGCCAGGAAATAAGCGGTGCTCAGGCCGGCCGGGCCGGAACCGACAATGGCCACTTTTTTATCCAGTTTGATTTCCGGCGGACCGTACTGGGGTTCGGGATGGCGGGAGTAATACCAGTCGGCAACGAAACGCTTGAGCAGCTTGATGTGCGGGGCGTTGCCGACCTCTTCCCGGGTGCATTCGACCTGGCAGGGGGCGTAGCAGGCCCGGCCTAGTGTGCCGACCAGCGGCGCGTCTTCAAGGACCAGGTTGAACGCTTTCTCGAACTCTCCTTGGCGGATGAGCGAGATGTAGCCGTTGGCCTTGATGCCGGCCGGGCAGGCGAATGTGCATGGAGAAGTCCCGGTGCGGTCGATGACAGCCTTCTTGGGCACGGCCTGGGGAAAAGCGATGTAGGCCGCTCGCCGCGAAACCAGTTCGGCGTTGAACTGGTCGGGGACGGTGACCGTGCAGGCCTTTTCGCAGTCTTGGCAGCCAGTGCATTTGGCGAAGTCGACAAAAGCCGGTTTCCTGACGACCTTGACCTTGAAGCCTCCGCCGGCGTCGTCAACTATGGACTTGACCTCGCTGTAGACACGCAGATCGATATTGGCGTGGTTGGAGGCCAGCGCCATCTTGGGGGTCGAAATGCAGCTGGCGCAGTCCAGCGTGGGGAAGACCTTGCTGAGCAGGATCATCTTGCCGCCGATGCTTGGTTCCTTCTCGACCAGTAGCACGCGGTAGCCCATGTCGCCCAGGCTGACGGCCGCCTCCATACCGGCGATGCCGGCGCCGATGACCAGGACGTCGTAATCCATGTCAGCCACCTTTGGCGGCGGGCCCCATTTTCCTGAGCGCCTCGCTGAAATTTTTCATGTGTTTCTGGAATGACTCGGCGCAGACCGAACACACTGCCGCCATCTTGACGCGTGCTGGCTCAAGGGATTTCTCCTTCAGCAGCCCCTGGGCGGCGGTCACGGTGGCGGCCGTGCGCGCCGTGCAATCGGGGACATACGAGCAGTCGCCGCCGTCGGCGGCGATGAAAACGCCGTCGAATCCGTTCACCAGGGCGTGAAAGATCCAGCGCGGTTTGATGCCGCTGGAGCAGGGAACGGTAATTACGAAGACCTGGGCCGGGTAATGCATCTTGTTGCGTCCGGCCAGGTCGATGCCCGGGTCGGAAACGTTATCGGTTGAAAAAACAAGTATTTTGGGCTTGAAATCACTCATGGGTGACGTGTTGCATGGTTTCGATTAATTGGAGCAACCGGGGATTGGCGACGCGGTAACTGACAAAGTTGCCGTTGCGCCTGGGCAGCACGAGTCCCTCGAGGCGCATGCGCGCCAGATGCTGCGAAATCACCGCCTGGGGAACGGAGCACTCTTGCCGCAGCTCGCTGACCGTCCGCTCCCTCGCGCACAGGCAGCAAAAAAGCTGCAGGCGCTGCGGATGGGACAAGGTCTTGAAAATGGCTGCCGCCCGGGCGCAGCGTTTTTTGTCATATGGTATTTTTTTTATGGCCGGCATGCGCTTGTCTCCCACGGATAATGACTATTTTGATTTTTTTACAAAAAGTCTCCAGAAACCGGCATCGGCGATTGTGCCCAGGAATTCATACTGCATTTTCTTTGCCCACATGGGTATGTCGAGGTTGGTGCCTTCGTCGGCCGAGAACACTTCCATGATGGCGCCGACCGAAATCGCCGTGATGGCTTTTTTGGCTTCCAAAAGTGGTCCGGGACAGGCCATGCCGCGGGCGTCCACAACCTTGTCGGCCTTAAGATTCTTCAGTTCGTCTTGGTTCATGTTGCAACTCCTTGGGAGAAAAAATGGCGACCGCGGTAGGCCGGAACGGAATCGCTCCCGTTGAACATTCGAATATTATAATATTCTAATATGTCATGTCAATAGTTTTTTGCAAAAATTGACAATTCCCAAACAATGAATTATAATTAGCATATGCCAATTACAAAAATGACACTAAACGCATGACGCGCCCCTGCAAGTGCCGACGCATCTCCGGCCAGCCGCGCAGTTTCCTGTTCAAGCCATGCGGCATTTCATTCCGAGAGCTTAAAGAAACGTGCCTGACCCTGGACGAACTTGAGGCGATTCGCCTCGCCGACTTTGAGGAACTCTATCAGGAGGAGGCCGCCTTGCGCATGAACGTTTCGCGGCAAACATTCGGCAACATCATCCGCTCGGCCCATGGCAAGATCGCCGATGCCCTGGTGAACGCCAAATCGCTGAGGATCACCGGCGGCGTGGTGCAACTCGACGCGCAACGGTTCCGCTGCGGTCGCTGCCGAACCCGCTGGACGGCAGGTTCTGACCAGGAGAAGGCCGTCACCTGCCCGAAATGCCGAGGCAACGGTATTCCCGAAGACGCAGCGAAAAATGAAGGCAAAATTTCAAAAATAAAACACAAAAAGGAGAAACAACCATGACTATATGCATTCCCACGACAACCAATGAAGGAAAAACGGCCTCGGTGCACGAGCACTTCGGCAGCGCCCCGTTTTATACCCTTTGCGACACTGAAACGGATAAGGTCGAAGTGATCATCAATTCCGACCATGGCCACGCCCACGGCATGTGCCAGCCGTTGAGCCTTTTTGCCGACCGGCACATCGACGCGGTCGTATGCGGCGGCATGGGCGCGCGAGCGGTGCAGAAACTAAACCAGGGCGGTATCCGTGCCTACCAGGCGGTCCCCGGCACGGTCGCCGTTGTGCTGGAGCAGTTTGCCGCCAACCAACTCGCCGAGATCACCGTGGACAATGCCTGTTCCCAGCATCAGGGCTGCCATTGAACGAAAACGTTCCAATGCTCCTTGGATCTTTTTCCCGATGAAAATGGTCAAGGCGCCAGACATCGCTTCCATATCTGTCCCTGACACGCTGGCAGTGCTCCAGGTGAATCCCGAGACAGGTCTCACTTACACCGAGGTGGACGCCAGGCGCATGGAATACGGCTACAACGAAGTGGCTGAAAAAAAAAGGCACCCGATCCGCATGTTTCTAGGCAAGTTCTGGGGCTTGTCGGCGTGGATGCTCGAGCTGATCATGGTGTTGTCGGCGGTGCTCGGGAAATTTTCCGATCTCGCCGTGGTGAGCGCGCTGCTGGTCGTCAATGCCGTGTTGGGTTTCATGCAGGAGCACCGGGCCGCCGGCGTTGTCGAGACGCTGCGGCGACGATTGCAGGTCAGTGCGCGCGTCCGGCGCGAGGCGAATTGGCAGGTCATTCCCGCCCGTGACCTGGTCCCGGGCGACATCGTCCGCATGCGCCCGGGCGACATTATTCCCGCGGATGTTAAAATCCTGAACGGAGCGTTAAGCGTTGACCAGTCAGCCCTCACCGGCGAGTCGCAGGACGTTGACAAGGTGCCCGGCGAGGTGCTCTCGTCGGGTTCCGTCCTCCGCCGGGGCGAAGGCAACGGCGTGGTCATGCTGACCGGGGCTAAGACCTACTTTGGCCGTACTACAGAGCTGGTGCAGCAAGCGCGACCGAAACTCCACATCGAAGCGGTGGTGGCCAAGGTCGTCCGCTGGCTCTTCGTCATCGTCGGCGCGCTGCTGGGCATGGTGATCGTGCTGTCTCTGATCCGTGGCGCATCGCTCCTGGAGATAATTCCGCTCATGCTCGTTCTGTTGATGAGCGCGGTGCCGGTTGCTCTGCCAGTCATGTTTACGGTCAGCATGGCCGTCGGGTCGAAGGAACTGGCAAAGCGCGGTGTACTGGTCACGCGCCTCAGCGCCGTGGAGGATGCCGCGACGATGGATGTGCTCTGCGTGGACAAGACGGGCACGATTACCATGAATCAATTGGCCGTCACCGGCGTAATTCCGCTGGAACAAGCGACGGAAGCCGACATGTTGCTTGCAGGCGCACTCGCGTCGCAGGAAGCCAACCAGGATCCGCTTGACCTGGCGTTCCTGGCCGCGGCAAAGGAGCGGCATATCTTCAACGGTGAGCCAGCGGTCACGACAATCTCCTTCGCGCCGTTCGATGCGAAAAACCGGCGCACGGAAGCCGTAGTCGAACAGAACGGGCAGCAACTGCGCGTGATGAAAGGCGCCGTGCGAACCGTCGCCGAGGCCTGCGGACTCCAGCCCCCGGCGATTGAGATTTTGGAGGCGCGGGTCCGCGAATCGGCGCTGAAAGGATATCGGACGCTGGCGGTAGCGCTCGGCCCGGAGACGGGCGCCCCGGCATTGCTCGGATTAGTGACGCTATATGATCCGCCCCGGCCGGATGCCAAGCGACTTATCGCCGCACTCTACGACCTCGGTGTGCAGGTAAAAATGCTCACCGGCGACGCGCTGGCGGTCGCGAGTGAACTCGCGCGCGGAGTTGGTTTGCCCAACATCCGGCGCGTGGCGGACCTCAAGGCGGCGGGCGCTCAGGCCGGCAACGAGGCGGTGGATTTGTTGGCGGGTGCGGATGGTTTCGCTGAGGTGTATCCGGAGGACAAGTACATCGTGGTGAAGCACCTGCAGGCCGCTGGGCACGTGACCGGCATGACAGGCGACGGCGTCAACGATGCGCCCGCGTTACGCCAGGCCGAAGTGGGCATCGCCGTCAGCACCGCGACCGATGTTGCCAAGGGTGCTGCCAGCGTCGTTTTGACCGAGCCCGGGCTGACGAACATTGTGGCGTTAGTCGAGCAGGGACGGACGATCTACCAGCGCATCCTGACGTGGATTATCAACAAAATCAGCCGGACGATCCTGAAGGCGGCTTTCGTGGCCATTGCGTTTGTGGTGACCGGCAAGTTCGTTGTCTCCGCTTTTGCTATGCTGCTGCTGGTCTTTATGACGGACTTTGCCAAGATCGCCCTGTCCACCGATCACGTTCGACCGTCCAAGAAACCGGAGACATGGGACATCGGGGGCTTCATCACTGTGTCCGTGGTGCTGGGTGTCGCGATGCTCACGGAGGCGCTCTTTCTTTTGTGGGTTGGCTGGTCGCGTTTCGGTTTGGCGACCAACAATAATGCCCTCTATACCTTCAGCTTCCTGACTTTGCTCTACTTCGCCGCATTCTCCATCGTGTCCGCGCGGGAGCGCCGCTGGTTCTGGGCGACGATGCCCAGCAAAACCCTAGTGACGGCCATCATAGCGAATGCGCTCACGGGCACCGTCCTGACATTCGTAGGTCTCCCGGGGCTCATGCCATTGCCTTGGTGGCAGACGCTCACAGTATTAGGTTATGCGCTGGTCTCGTGCCTCGTGGTCAACGACGCAATAAAAGTTGCGATGATCAAATGGCGCGTTCCCACGGCAGTAGCCTAGTGTACCAAAACGGGTCGGATGTTCTTTATCCGGGGAATTTTCCTTTAAGCGCTTTCTGGGGTAAAATGATTCTGTCAAAGCAAAATCTGCGCAGGAGTGGAAATATGCAAAAATTTTTATTGGCCTTTTTGTTTATGGTTTTAATTGCTATGGCGGCGCCGGCCACGGAAATTCGTTTCCTGAAACAGCCGGCTCTCACGCCGGACGGACAGAAGATCGTCTTCAGCTATGACAATGACCTGTGGATCGTTTCCTCGACTGGTGGGGTTGCTTACAGATTAACCGGGATGCCGGGGGCGGAGAATTACCCGCGGATTTCGCCGGATGGGAAATGGCTGGCCTTTGCCGGAACCCTGAACGGTGACGCAAACATCTACGTGATGCCCTTGACCGGCGGCGACATCCGCCAGCTTTCCTATAATGACGCGGCGGAACAGCCGAGCTCCTGGTCGTGGGATTCGCAATTCATTTTTTTCACTTCTAGCGGCTTCAACGACTTCACCGCTTTCAAGGTTTCCCGCTCCGGCGGGACCCCGCTGCGGCTGGTGGAAAACTACTTCAACACTCCTTGCGACCTGGTCGTCCATCCGGCGAGCGGCGAGTATTATTTCACGGATTCGCAGGAAAGCTTCCGCTACGCGAAACGCAAGGGTTACCAGGGAGATTACAATCCCGATATCAAATCCTACCATCCACTTACCAGGGATTACAAGATTCATACGACTTACCGGGGAAAGGATTTTCAGCCGGTAATCGATAAAAATGGGAATATCTATTTCATTTCCGATGAAAGCAACGGCGAATTCAACCTCTACAGCCTCAAGGAAGGGAAAAGACAGCAATTGACAGCATTCGATTCCTCCATTTTCAATCTTCAGGTGGCTGCAGATGGCGGCTCGATTGTCTTTGAAAAAGATTATCAACTCTGGGTGTATGATGTCGCAACCAAGTATGCGGGCGCTGTTCCCATCGAATTGGTAAAATACAATGACCTGCATACCGGCCAGGATTTCCACACCGACGGCAAGATATCAAATTTTGATGTCTCAAATGACGGCAAGAAAATCGCATTTGTATCACGGGGCGAATTGTTCGTTTCCGACAGCGAAGGCAAGTTTGTCAGACAGTTGAAAATCCTTCCCGGTGAAAGAGCGGTCGAGGTGAAATGGCTGAAAGACAACCGCACCCTCCTGTACAACGCCACCGTGGAGGGGTGGTTGAACCTGTTTACCACTGCCGCGGACGGGAAATCGCCTGGAAAACAGATCAGCTTCGACCAGGCAAACAACCGTATGATCGGGTTGAACAACGCCGGGAAAAAGGCGGTGTATCTGAGCGGCAGAGCCGAGGTGAGGCTGCTGGATCTGGCCACATGGAAAAGCGAAATTATATGCAAAGAGGAATTGTGGGGGTTTGACAACGATCAGCCCCGTTTTTCCCCTGACGACAATTACCTGGCCTTCAGCGCTTACAGAAATTTAGAGAAGGATTTGTTCCTATACGACTTCAGGGAGAAAAAACTGATTAACATTACCGCCAGCGGCACCAGCGAAAGCGAACCGTTCTGGTCACCGGATGGCAAGTACCTTTATTTTTCGTCAGACCGGTTGAAAGCGCAGTACCCCGGGGGCAGCCAGAACTCCCATATATACCGGATTCCGCTGCAGGTGATCGACAAGGAATTCCGCTCCGTGGAGTTCGACAAATTGTTCAGTGAGGAGAAAGCTGCCGCCAAGAAGAAGGATGCCAAGAATAAGGAGGCGGCTCCGCAGGAAACGCCTCCTCACGTTTCCATCGATTTCAGTGAACTGTGGAAACGCTGGGAGCAGATTTCTCCTGCGGCAGGACAGCAATTCACACCATTCGTGATCAAGCAGGATAACAGCAGCATAGTTTTTTATAACTCCAATCATGACGGCAAAAAAGCGAATCTCTGGAAGACGACGCTCAAGCCTTTCGAGGAACCGGAAACGGTGAAAATCTCGGGAGCAGAACTGAATGATTTGGCGATCATCAGGGCCAAGGATAATTATTACCTGCTCGTCAACGGCTCCGTTCATGCTCTTGATTTGAAAGAAAACAAGGTGAAGCCGGTCAAAATCGATTTCACTTTCAGGAAAAACCTCCAGTCGGAGTTTAAGCAGATGTTTTTTGAAACCTGGGCGAGCCTGCAGGAAAACTATTACGACGAGAATTTCCACGGCCGGGATTGGAACAAGATCAGAAGCTACTACGTGAAATTCCTGCTCTTCATCCAATCGCGGGCCGATCTGCGGACATTGCTGGCCGATATGCTCGGCGAACTGAATTCCTCGCATCTCGCTTTCCGTTCCCAGGGCGACGAGGAGAAAACATTTTTTAAAATGCAAACCATGCAGACCGGTATCATCTTCATGAACGAAAACCCCTACGCGGTAAAATATGTCGTCAAGCGTTCGCCCGCCGATAAAAAAGATATCGATCTGAAAGCCGGTGACGTTCTGGTTTCGGTGAATGGCGTCTTGACCGATCCGGCCGCTAACCGGGATTTCTATTTCACGGCGCCATCGCCCGATACGGAAATGACGCTCGGTTTCCAGCGAGGCGCTCAATCCTTCACCATCAGATTGCACCCTGAAAATACGGCGAAATTCAAAGAAAGACTCTACGATGAGTGGATCGAAGACAATCAGAAGCAGGTCGATTCTCTGGGCGCGGGCAGGGTCGCCTACGTGTATATGAAAAACATGGAAAACGAAGAGTTGCAGAATTTCATAATTGAAATGACCACGGAATGGTACAAGAAAGACGCCCTGATCCTTGACCTCAGATTCAACACTGGCGGCAATGTGCATGATGAAGTTCTCAACTTCCTGAGCCGTAAACCGTACCTGCAATGGAAATACCGCGGCGGCAGTTTTGCCCCGCAGCCGAATTTTGCTCCCGGCGGAAAACCGATCGTCCTGCTCGTTAACGAGCAATCGTTGAGCGACGCGGAGATGACCGCCGCCGGTTTCAAGGCATTGAAGCTCGGAAAAATCATCGGTACCGAGACGTACCGCTGGTTGATTTTCACTTCCGGAAAAACGTTGGTGGACGGGTCTTTTTATCGCCTGCCCAGCTGGGGATGCTTCACGCTGGATGGCAAAGATATCGAACGCAACGGTGTCGTGCCCGACATCTATGTCAAAACCGGGTTCAAGGACCGCCTTGAGGGAAAAGACCCGCAGTTGGAGCGGGCGATCGCTGAAATTCTAAGGGAGTTGAAATAGAAACGGATCGATATGTTTTGACATATTGCCACGGAGGAAGAATCGGGGTACAATCAACAATTGCCATTTAAGGAAAAAGCATGAAAAACAGAGCACTCATACTCATTTTGCTGACCGCGTTCTTATCAGGCGCCTTGAACGCCGCGGTTGCCGAAACCCGGGAAAAAATCCTGAGCCAGATGATTGGCAATGCATTGGCGAATTGGCACTACAGCGGCAGAAAAATTGACGATGATTTTTCATTAAAAAGTTTTGCCCAGTATACCAAATCCCTGGATTACGGTAAAAGTTTTCTGATCCAGAGCGATTTGGATGCCCTCAAGGTCTTCGATCTGAAAATCGATGATGAAATACTTGACGGCGATTTTTCTCTACCCCGGCTGGGGAAGCAGCTTCTGCGCCAGCGGGTGCTGCAAGTTAAAGATCTTTGCCAGGAAATATTAAAAAAGCCGTTTGATTTTTCACTCGACGAGCAGATTGAACTCGATACCGAAAAAAGGAGCTATGCCCGCAGCCTCGAGGATTTAAAAGAATGGTGGTTCAAGCGTCTGAAATATTTAACCCTGACCCAGTATCTTAATTTGTTCAAGATAGCCGAAGACAAGAAAAACAAGGACAAGAAAAGCGATTATGTTTTTTCCCCGGAACTGGAAATTCAAGCCCGGAAGGCGGTGGAAAAGAGCGTGCAGCGCCTGTTTAATCAGCTCCTTCAGGATAGATCCGAAGACATGCAAGCGCTGTATTTCAACGCCCTGCTCGCCGTATTTGACCCGCACAGCCTGTATTTTCCGCCGCGGGCCAAGGAAGATTTTGATATTGAAATGTCGGGCACCCTGGAGGGCATCGGCGCCCTGCTGGGGGAAGACGATGGTTATATCAAGGTTTTTGAAGTCATTCCCGGCAGCCCGGCCTGGATCCAGAACATACTCAAAGTCGAAGACATCATTCTCAAAGTCGGCCATGGAAACGATGAGCCGATCGATATCGTTGGTATGAATGTTGTCGACGCCGCCCGGCTGGTGCGCGGCAAAAAAGGCAGCCTGGTGCGTTTGACGGTCAAAAAAACAGACGGCCGGATCATGCAGATATCTCTTGTCCGCAACGTGGTTGAGATTCAGGAAACCTATGCCCGCTCGGCTGTCCTGTTCAATGAGAAACTTAAAAAATCATATGGCTACATTTTTCTACCCAAGTTTTATCACGATTTCAATCGTCAGAATGGCCGCAACGCCAGTGACGATGTGAAAGCAGAACTGGAAAAACTTGTTGATCAAAAAGTGGATGGCATTATCCTGGATTTGCGCAATAATGGCGGCGGGGCTTTGGATGACGCCGAAAAGATGTCCGGGCTGTTCATTGAAAAAGGCCCGCTGGTGCAGTTAAAAGACAGAAATTCGGCACCCCAAGTGCATGAGGATCGCGATGCCTCTGTGAGTTACCAGGGGCCTCTGGTCATTTTGGTCAACGCGCTCAGCGCGTCCGCTTCGGAAATCCTGGCCGCTGCCATGCAGGATTACCGCCGGGCGATCATTATCGGCGGCGAGCATACATTCGGCAAAGGCACGGTGCAGGTCATGCTCGACCTCGACCGCTATCTGCCGGCGGAGATGGTGCGCTACCGGCCTTTGGGAGCCGTCACCCTGACCGTGCAAAAATATTACCGGATTACCGGAGCTTCCACCCAGTACCAGGGCGTGGTACCGGACATTATCCTGCCCGATTTGTATTCCTATCTTGAAATTGGTGAAAAAAACCAGCCATATTCATTGCCCTGGGATACGATTTCAGCAATATCTTTTACGCCCTGGAAAAAATCGTTTCACGATCTAACTGAAATAAAAGCCAGGAGCCGGCAAAGGCTGAATAACAGCGTTCGTTTTCAACAGATTGCCGCCAATATCACCCGTTTGAAAAAACAGCGCGAAAAAACCGTGGTGACTCTGAATTTGAAGAAGTTCCAAGCCGAACAGGACATGCTTTTTCAGGAAGCCGAAAGGTTTAACCGCGAGCAGGTGGAGTTTCCTTATATTCAGGTGCGCTTGCTGGAAACCAACGCCGACGACACGACAGCAGCTAAAGCTACTTTGGAAGTGAAACGCAAGGAATGGATTTCCAACCTGCGTCAGGACCCGATTGTTGAAGAGGCCATGCAGGTTCTCAATGACTGGGATACGCCGACCCAGGATCATTGAATCCGGCTTCGAGCAGCAGCAGCAGGGCCGCGGTCAGGGCCGGAGCGGCAATAATCAGCAGACTGTTGGCGCTGCCATAAAGGGGCATGAAAAAAGAAGCCATGGCCATGGCGCCGATAGTTCCCCCCAAATAATCAGCGGCGTTCAAAAGGCCAGCCTTTTTTGCGGCCGACTCTTGGCCATAGATGCAGAGGCCCAGAGGCAGAATGGCCCCGACCAAAAAACCCATACCCCCCAGCCATGAGAATAAAGGAATCTGCCCTGACGATCCAGCCATTTTTGCAAAAAAACTCATTAACGGCAGGCCGGTCAGGCTGGCAATGGCGATGAGCAACTGGTTGCCGGCCAGCATTTTCCTGATATTTTTTGGGGAAGGCTGTTTTCTTTTGAGGTAACGGTCGGTCAGGAAGGCGCCGAAACCCATGCCCAGCATGAACGCGGCAATCAGCAGGCCGATGGCCTGGTAGACGTAGCCCCAGATGTTCTGAAAGATAAATATGGTCAGAATTTCAAAGGAAAGTCCGGCAAATCCGCCGCTGGCCGCGGCCAGCAGGATGGAAAAATTGCCGGGAGCCCTTTCCCTGCGTAATAAAACCCACAAAACAGCCGGGAAGAGCAGTAGTATTATAAATATGAGCAGATTGCTGAATTTTATTTTTTCAAAAAAATCGAACAAGCCTGAAAGGGGACTGCCGCTGGTCCAGCCCAGCAAACGGCTGCAAAGAAAATAAGCAATGGGCCGCTGGTCCCGGTTCAGGGCCCGGACCGGATATTGATCAAGGGCCTTTTTGATAAATCTGGTTTTTTCATCCGGGTACAGTGAGCCAAAAATCGCTTCCAGGTCAGCCGGGGGTTGAGCTAGGCGGTTATAGCGTTCGGCCAGGACCGAGGGACTGGTGCTAACGCTGGCGGGTACTGACGAAGCGGAGAAAAAATTGATCGGGCCCGGAGCAACGGCAATGGCCGGGAACACGCTTTTCAGGGTGTGATAAATGGTAGCTGTATAGGGATTGGTGATTTCCGAGGCATAATTCTCGGCCGAGGTCAGCCGCATGGCCACCACCCCGCCGCTGGTCAGGATTGCTTTTAAATCCATGAAAAATTCCCGGGTATAATAGCGGTTCAGCTGGGCGGTCCAGGCATCGGGCTGGTGCAGATAAACCAAATCGAACCTGTTTTCCGGGTCGCTTTGCGCTCTTGCTGCCTCCATTACGAAACGGCGGCCATCAAGCACCGGCATGCGCAGGCGCGGATCGCGCAAGCTTTTTATATCGTTGGCAGGTAAATGTTTTAGAATCAGGTCCAGAAATTCGCCGTCCATTTCCACGGTGGTCAGACTGTTTATCTTGTATTGAAGAAGGTATTTGGCCAGGCCGCTGACTCCTTCGCCGATGATCAGGATGCGCCGCGGCTGCGGATGCTGGGTGATGATTTGGGCGGCCTGGATCCGTTGCTGATCGTCATCCGGGAATATCGCTGCCAACTGGCCGTTGCTGTACAGGCAATATTGGCCGTGGCTCAGGCCCAGTTGCAGGTTCTGGTATTTCGAATCCCGGCTTTCGACCCATGTCGCAGCGGACAATCCCAGCCAGCGCTGCTGCACCAGCCAGGAGTCAAGTCGGCCGGCCCCGCCGGCCAGAATGGCATACAGGTTGAAGACCAGCAGCAGAAAATGGGCCGCCAGCGCTTTTTTCCTTTTTTCAAGAGCGGCGACGAAAGCGGAACCGAGCAGCAAGGGCAGGGTGAACAAGGAGATGATCAGTGCGGAATTGAATTTTTCCAGCAGCCAAAAAGTATAGGCCAAGCCTCCGGCCAGGGCGCCGATGCACTCCCAGATATAGGCGCGGATCATTTTTTGCGAGTCGCTCAGAGATGAAGCCGGTTCGAGCTTAACGGCCAGGGGGAAAACAAAACCGCTGAAAAAGCTGAAAGGAATCGTCAATATGGGAACAAGCCAAAAAGTCTTGCTCAAGGGAATCAACGCGCCTTGGGGGACGGCGCTGATTTGCTGTAAACAGCGGACTCCAACCAGTAAAAGCGGGGCGCTGACGCACATGAACATTACCACCCAGGGAAAAGCGGCCGCAATGTGCCGCGACCGGGCACTTAAAAAACCGGCCCAAAAAGATCCGGCGCCGACGCCGATCAGCCAGCCGCCCAGAGCCACGGCGAAAGAAATTTCATTGCCGGCTGCCACGGTGAAAAATTCGCGCAGGAGAATCGTCTGAAATACCAGACTGAAAGCGCCCAGGAGAAAATAAAGCGGCGCGATCATCCCCACGATGCCGCGGAATCCCCGGTTTGCCATGCGGCGATTATATTATAAACCGCTTGTACAAACAACCGGCTACTTAGCCGCTAGGGAAGAATCAGACTTGCCAGTTGGCCGCGTAAGCCTTGGCGCCCGGAACGACGATTTTTATCGGGTCTCCAGCCGGGATGGTCTGGAAAGGCTGGCCGTTGAATGACCATTCCAGTTTCAACTCAAAGATGCTGCCTTCGCCGATTCCCAGGGTAGTGAAAGGCACCTGCACTTCAATGATCCTGCCGGCTGCCCCCTGGGCGCCGGCAGAAAAATTATCCAAAGTCAAAACCTGCTCTTTTTTAAAAATAAACCCCTGCCACAAATTACGCTCGCTTTGCAGATAGACGCGCAGGGAAAAACCGTTTTCAAAATAGTTCAGGGCATCTTTTTTGGTGTCAATCCTTAAAAAAACATGGTCGTGGTCAAAGCCAAAATAAAGGGTTTTCACGATAGGATTGGCGATATTCATGGCCCCGCCGTAGGAATTGATGTCAATGCGCCCGGCGTCCTGCCATTCAAAAAAATCGCTGATCTTGCCGTCGATGAGGGCTTCCAGGTAGTCCCGCGGCTGGATGATGTTCAGGTGATCCGCGTGTACCGAACCGGCGATAGGCCGGGTCAGCGGTTCGGGAACAGGCTGCTGCAGGATTTGATAGATTTTAATCAGATTCTGCCGGAAAAGGTTATCGAAAACAGCGATATCGGGGGTGTAATTCTCCCTGCCGTACCACCAGTACCAGTCGCTGCCCTGGGCGATATGCACAAGTTCATCAATGGCCAGGGTTTGCCCCTGGTCGAGGCGGTTTTTGGCCGCGGTGTATGCGTCTTTGGCTCCTTTGAGGAGTTCCCATGCCCTCTGGTCTTCACGGTCACCGATCCAGATGTCGAAGTTGCCGTTGATCCAGGAACCGGCTTTCAGTTTAGGCAGGTCCAGGCTGGGGCTATCCAGAGCTTGGGAAAAAGTGACGGTTTCGATTTCCGAATCCTGGTTCAACAGGCGGTAGAATTCCCTTAAAAATTCGCGGCCGCTGTGGGGATAAAATTCCCAAGCGTTTTCGCCGTCGAGAATAATTGGAATAGTCAACTCTTCAGGACCGGAATGGGCTATGTCTTTTATGCGCCGGAACAGATCGGCGGCCGCGTCCGCGGCGGGAAACTTCTGGTAATAAAAACCGATAAGATCAGAAAGGAGTTGATCACGAAAAAAAATGCGCACCGGGTTGCCGGCCAGTCGATAAGACTTATAAAGCGCCTCCGGAGCCATTATCTGAAAGCTGGAGTTACGTTCCAGTTCCCGCGGCAGCGAGCGACTTAATATGTGTTCGTCCGAAGCGGTCCAGGCGATTCCAATTTGGGCAAGAATAAAAATCACTCTTTCGGACAGGCTTCCTTCTGAAGGCCAGATGCCTTGGGGCCGGCGGCCGAAAGTTTTTTCCATCAATTCCAGCGCGGCATTCAACTGGGAGCGCAGATCATCTTCCCAGTCAAATTCCAAGTCAAAAGCCGGCAAACTCGGGTTGGCTTTCCTGCCTTCCTGCGGGTCAAGCAACAACGGCATGATCGGATGGTAAAAAGGGCTGGTGCATAATTCGATTTGGCCGCTGTCCTGAAATTTCCTGTATTCAGGAACGATTTGGCGTAGAATTTCATTTTCCACCGCGCTGACCGTCTCCTTGTCTTTTTCGGAAAACAATTGCCCTTGGGCGATCAAGGCGGTGACCCGCGGGTCACCATTTTTATAGAATTCATCAAAATAACTCAATTGAAACCAGACTTGCAGGTCGCGAAGTTCGGCCGTGGAAAAAACCCGCTGCCAATCCGGAGTTGCCTGTTGCGCCAGGCGGGCCATTTTTTTCTGATAAAGGGAATTGAAACGGCGGAATGGTTTAATGTGGTTTTCATACTGGATAGCGAAAAAATGTTGCACCAGGAACTCGATTTCATCACGACTTAATGCGGCTGCCGGTTTGTTAAAAACCTGCTGGAAGGCGTCGGTCACGCCGGAGTGGTATAATTCCAGACCGGCGAGCAGAGAGGGAACCAGGTTAAAGGTCAGGCGCAGAGAGGGGAATTCTTCGAGGATATGGACCATCCCGTAATAATCTTTAATGGCATGCAGGCGCAGCCAGGGCAGATCGAAGGTTCCTGTCTGGGGATTTTTATAGAAAGGCTGGTGCATGTGCCATAAAATGGCCAGCCTGGTTTTACGACTCATCCCCTTGCTGCTTTAATTCGAATAACACTCCGGAAAAACTTTTCGGATGGACAAAGGCGATCTTAGAATGATGGGCGCCGCTTTTGGGTTCGCTGTTGAGCATTTGCACGTTTTTTTCCTGCAGCCGCCGGATGGTCGTCTGGATGTCGTCGACTTCCAGGGCCAGGTGGTGCAGGCCGCCGCCTTTTTTTTCAATGAAGGCGCTGATGGGGGAATCGGGCCCAGTGGGTTCGAGGAGTTCGATGAAGATATCGTTGATTTTAAAAAAAGCGACGTTTACCTTTTGTTCCGCGACCACTTCCGAGCCCAGGTATTCCAGGCCGAGAACATCTCGGTAACGCGTGATTTCTTCGGCCAGGTTTTTCACCGCGATGGCGATATGGTCAATTTTTTTTATCATGGCTGTCTCCTGTTTTAATGATTTGGCATATTGCTTCGGCGAGCTGAAAGGGATTGCCGTTGTCAATGTTCTGTAAAAGGGCTGCAATAGCCGGGGTTTGCCGCATTTCCTCCTTGAGCCGTTCTTCAACAATTTTTTCGATATAATTTTTTTTAATGGCCAGGGTTTTTGCCTCAATTTTGCCGCTTTCTTCAATCCGGTATTTAAAAAGCGCAGCCAGCAGTTCGTCGATGCCCTGTTCTTCCTTGGCTGAAGTGGGAATGATAGGCGGATTTTTTGCTGCCAGGGCGAAATAATTCTTGATTTCGCTGATTTTAGTCTCACTGCCGCCCAAATCTGCTTTGTTGATCACAAAGATATCGGCGATTTCGATGATGCCGGCTTTGAAGATTTGAATTTCATCACCGCTGCCGGGATTGAGCACGAAGAGCACCACGTCGGCGACATTAACAATGTCAACTTCGGATTGGCCGACGCCGACCGTTTCGATGATAATGATTTCCTTGCCCGCGGCTTGCAGTAGATCGATGATTTCATGGGTGGACAGGCTGAGTCCGCCCAGATAGCCGCGGTTGGCGATACTGCGGATAAAGACATTGGCATCGTTGCTGTGCTGAATCATGCGCAGCCGGTCGCCAAGCAAAGCACCGCCCGAAATCGGTGAAGAGGGATCAACGGCCAGAACGGCGATATTCAACCCCTTGGCTTTGAGTCCGGTGATCATTTTATCTATTAAGGAACTCTTGCCGCTGCCCGGAGCGCCGGTGATACCGATTTTAAAAGCACGGCCGGGCAGTGGATAGATTTTTTCAAGCAGTTTTTTATAATCTTTTTTGCGGTTCTCTACTTGCGAGATGGCTTTGGCCAGGGCCAGGGTATCTCCCTGACGGACACGCAGGATCATTTCATCGATTTTCATTGCTAGCGAAATCATAACCCAAGGCCCAGCGAAAAGCAAGGACTGGCGCTCCTTCACCATTCCCGGAAACATCGATACAAAAAAATTGACGCGTCTCTTGCTGCCGGTATCCTGGTTTGGTTCGCTAATAATAAAAAAACGTTGAAAATTCCGGAAAGAAGATTTATACTTTTTATATGAAGAGGGAAATCTTTGTCGGCCGGGTCGGTATCGGCGGGGTCCACCCGGTGTCGATTCAATCGATGACAAATACCGCAGCCACAGATGTCAAAGGCACCTTGGCCCAGATCCGCCTGCTGCGCCAAGCCGGCTGCGACATTGTGCGCGTGGCTGTGCCGGACAAGACCGCGCTGGCTCCCTTGCGGCAAATCATCGCCAAATCCCCGCTGCCGGTGATCGCCGACATTCATTTCGACGCCGCCCTGGCCTTGCAGGCCATTGACGCCGGAGCCAACGGCATCCGCATCAATCCCGGCAATATCGGCAGCAATGAGAAACTGAAAGGCGTTATCCGCCTGGCCGGGCAGAAAAAGATTTCCATTCGCATCGGGGTGAATGGCGGTTCCCTGGAAAAGAAATACCGCAAAGCCGGACTCTCATTGGCCCAAGCCATGGTCAGGTCGGTGCTCGATAAAATCAAGTTTTTTGAAGATCAGGATTTTTTTGATCTGAAAATTTCCCTGAAATCTTCCAACGTGCGGGAAACGGTGGCCGCTTACCGTCTGATTGACAGGCAATGCGATTATCCGCTCCATCTGGGTATTACCGAAGCCGGAACATTCTTTACCGGGAGCATCCGTTCGGCGGTGGGCATCGGCAGCCTTTTGCTTGACGGTATTGGCAATACCATCAGGGTCTCTTTGACCGCTTCGCCTGTCCGGGAAATCAAGGTGGCCAGGGAAATTCTGCGCGCGCTTGGCCTCCTTGACCGCGGCGTTGAGCTGGTTTCCTGTCCTACCTGCGCCCGGACCGCGGTCGATCTGATCACTCTGTGCGAGCATTTTGAAGAAAAAATTGCAGACCTCGATTTTCCTGGTCTTCTGAAAGTGGCTATCATGGGCTGCGAGGTCAATGGCCCGGGGGAAGCCGGAGATGCCGATATCGGTTTGGCTTTTTCGCGAAGTCGGGCTTTTTTGTTTAAAAAAGGTAAAATTGTGGCTCGCCTGGAACCGGATCTAGCTTTGGACAGTCTTTATGACCTGGTTTGCGCAGCGGCCAGGGAGAAAAAACATGGCTAACATTATCATTTGTCCGGCCTGCGGCATTAAAAATCGTGTCCGCGCTAATATTCTCGGCGTGCCCTTGTGCGGCAAATGCAAGAAACCGCTGCCGCTTCCTGGCAAGCCCCTTTTGCGGATACTGACAACGGAAAATTTCGAATCCTCGATCCGCCTGAATCCCCAACCCATGCTGGTCGATTTTTGGGCCAAATGGTGCATGCCCTGCCGGATGTTGGCCCCGGTACTGGAGAAATTTGCCGCCGCTCATAGTGTGATCGCCGTCGCCAAAGTCGATACCGACGCCGAGCCCGGCCTTGCTTCCCAGTTCCAGATCTTCAGCGTTCCAACCCTGATCATGTTTGTCCAGGGCCTGGAAGTGCACCGCATCAGCGGCGCCTTGAGTGCAAGCGAACTAGAAGCAGCTTTTCGCCCCTGGCTGCAGGAAAAAAAACCGGTTTAAGTCTTATGGTTTCATTCCGGGTTTACGGAGGTCAGGCGGGGGAGATCAATTTTGCGGACAGGTTCAGGGCGTAATTGTCGGTCATGCCGGCAATGAAGTCGATGATTCTGACGGCCACGGAATCTTCCTTGGGGTAGGAGTTGATATAGGCCAGGGGGTCGCGGCTGACTCCGGCATGGATGGCGAAGAGAATTTCACGTATTTTTTCTTTTTCAATCTGCCTTTCGGTCCGGAAATAAACATTTTCAAAAAGAAATTTCCGCAGTTTGAGTATCTCGGTGTAAACGGCCTGGGAAGCATTGATGAACTCCAGGTTGTTTTTAAGGGTTTCTTCGATGACATCGATGACAATGGTGTCGATGCGCTTGGCGTATTTGCTGCCCAGGAGTTTTTTGCTTGATTCGGGGATATCGCCATCCGTGATGATGCCGGCCCGCTTGGCGTCATCCAGATCGTGATTGACGTAGGCGATGATATCGGCCAGGCGCACGATTTGTCCTTCCAGGGTGACCGGCAGCAGCTCGCGCTTGGCGGGGATGACCTCGCCCTGGCCTTTGGAATGCTTGAGGATGCCGTCACGGACCTCCTGGGTCAGGTTCAGTCCGGCGCCGTCGTCTTCCAGTTTGTCGACCACCCTTAGGCTTTGTTCGTAATGCCGGAAACCGTTGGCGCTTAATTCATCCAAAACAGCCTCGCCGATATGACCGAAAGGGGTATGGCCCAAATCGTGGCCCAGGGCGATGGCTTCGGTCAGGTCCTCATTGAGGTTCAGAGCCCGGGCAATGGTCCGGGCAATCTGGCTCAGTTCCAGGGTATGGGTCAAGCGGGTGCGGAAATGATCGCCTTCGGGCGCGATGAAGACCTGGGTTTTATGTTTCAGGCGGCGGAAAGCCTTGGAGTGCAGGATGCGGTCGCGGTCGCGCTGGAATTCGGTGCGCACCGGCGACGGTTTTTCCAATCGTTGACGGCAACTGTTGCTGCTGCGCGCCGCCCGTGGATGCAGAACGCTGTTTTCCCGGGCCTCAAGCTGCAGGCGGATATTTTTCATGGGTTGCTCAAAAGGTCGGGACAGCAGAATGAATCCTCGCTAATTTGCAGCGGACAACCGCAGCCGCAAGTGGCCAGCCATTCGCATTCCCGGCATTTGGCCAGCGCCCAGTCACGCCGGCGCAGGGAAACCAGGAAATCATGATTGTATATTTTTTCAAAAGGATCATTCAGGATATTGCCCAAGGGGCGGAAAAAACTCTGGCAGGGAATGACCGTGCCGTCGGGCTCGATAGCCAGGTTGTACTTGCCGGCCGTGCACTGCTTGATGCCCAGATCGAACTCCACCGGGTTCAGCCGGCAATACTGAGTCGGTGTGTACCAAATGAATTTCATTTCTTCCTGCTCGGCCAGTTGCCTTAAACGGTTAAGCATAGGCAGCAGTTCTTTTTCAGAGAGACCATCGTTCTGATGACGGGATTTTCCGGCCTTGATGATGGAGTTGACGGCGAAAGAGCGCACACCCAGGCTTTTCAAAAATGGGACCAGTCCCTCCATATGGGCGTGATTGGCTGTGGTGATGGTGCTGTTGGTGATCACATGGATAGAATGGGCGACGGCATTTTTTATCCCCTGCACGGTCTTTTGAAAAGTGTCGCTCTGGACCATGCGGTTGTGAACTTCTTCCAGTTGCGATTCCAGGGTGATTTGCACGTAGTCCAGCCCGGCTGTCTTCAGACGGGCGACGAATTTTTCATCGGCCAGGCGCACGCCGTTGGTTAGCAGGCCGGTAATGATGCCCAGGTCCTCGGCATATTCGATCAGTTCGAGCAAGTCCTCGCGCAAAGTCGGTTCGCCGCCGGTAAAATCGACGTGGGGAATGCCGTTGTTCCACAGGGTTTTAATGATTTTCTTCCAATCGGCAGTGTTCAATTCGATGGATTCGCGGCGCTGGTTGTAGCAGTGCGAGCAATTGATGTTGCAGCGGTAGGTCAACGCCAAATCCATGCGGTAGGGAGCCGAAACCGGTGTCTGGAAGGCTTCGATTTTATCAATGTCTAAAAAGGTTACCGGGCAGATATCGCTGCGGTTGATCAGCAGGTCAATTTTTTCCAACAGGGAGTGATAATCGCGGCTGGCCTTGGTTTTCGGGATATGGAACGCCGCGGCCAGGCGCCGGCTGATTCCAGCTTCCGGGTAGTCGTCAAGAAAATATTTGATCATGACCGTGGCCGTGGGATTGAGATGAAGCACGCGATAGGCGTCAATCATCAGGATGGCCGAGCCGTCTTTTTCTACGCGCAAATGGATGCGCTTGGCTCCGAATTTCTTGTTGTCGTAGTAATGATACAGTCCGGGAGCGAGAAATTCATGTGAATTTTTTCGGGCCAAGGCAGGCAGCAATATTGCCAGAAGCAGCAGCAGGACTGCCAGAAAAACGACCAGTCCTGCCAACCAGCCGGAATCGACCTGGTAGCGGGATAAGTGTTGGGTCAAGCTAAGGAAACGGCCGCTGCCTAAAAAACGCGCGGCGCCAAAAGCCGCGAAAGCGGCGGCGGTAAGGGCAACCAACAGCACAACCATGGTTTTTTTCAGGGCGTATTGTTTCACCGGCCACCTCCGGCGCAGGCGCAGGCGCAGCCGGCGCAAGCGCAGGCGCAGGCGCAGCTGCTGCCCCCATGACTGCCGGAACCCGACGATGTGGCTACGGGCAGCGGATTGGTCACCCGGGTGATGGCCGATGTAAAAGCGGCGGCGTCACCGACCAGCGCGGCTGAAAAGACTTCCATGGATTGGACGAAACGGCTGGCCGAGCCAGTGACGGTCTGGCCGTAACTTTTTCCCGGAGTCGCGGCCCCGGCCGATCCCGCGGCGCGCTGCGGGAAATGCTGGTACCAGTAATAACCGCGGCCGGGCAAAAACAGCGTGTCGTCGGTATAGGGACTTAATTTACTTTCGTATTCGCTGTCCATGGCCAGCCACTCCAATGAATCGGCCAGTTCTTTGGGCAGTTTTTCTTTTGGGGCGTTTTTGATCTGGTCCCAGGCTTTGTTCATGATCGATTGATAGTACATGTTGGTTTCGCGTCGCGAAAATCCCGCCATTTTGGTTTGCAGGCCTTTAATCATGTTGGTGAATAGCGGGCGCAATGACGATTTATTCAAACGATTATCGGCGTCAATGGCGGCTATGAATTCTTTTTCGTAGTCCAGGGGTTCAAATCCTGCTTTTGTCTGGCAGGTGAAGCGGAATTCCTTGTCCGCTACTTCCTTGATGACCAGCATTTCTTTTTTCAACAAACCAAAGATGATCAAAAGCAATACCCGGGGCAGCGGCAGCTCCTGCAGCAAGGCCGCTTCCGCCGGCGTCAGCCCGCGCTTGATTCCCCCCGACTCGATGCCGATACGCGGCGGCAGGTAATCTTTTAAACGTTTGCGGCTGCTGCGGACGGCAAAAAAGATGATCAGGGCGATGATCCAGAAAGGTGACAGGCTGAAAACAAAGGCGAAGAAAGCGAAAAACGCGTTAAGCAGAGGCTTAAAGATCGATCGGCGCGGTGGTGAATACACGCTGGCTACAAGGTTTTTAGGGAAGGAAGCGCCTACGCCATAGGGGACAGTTGCCGGCTGCTCGAGCCAGCGCCAGACGTAGCTGACGCGGTTGTCTTGAAAAAAAGTTTCGCTGGGCCGATAATCAGCACGGCCGAAAGTGTGGTATTTCACTTGCTCCGGGCTGGCCCCGGCCGGCAGGTTGATTTTGATTTCCAGCTGCCGGGTGTTGCCGGAAACATATTTGCTGTCAAACCAGGTGCTCTTGAACTGCAGCGCGGCGAAAGCGCTGTCATCGCTGTCAAGATAAATCATCTGCCCGACTTTGATCTGGAATTCGAGACGCCCCGTGGCTCCGGGCATGATCTGCTTGGCTTCCAGGTGGATTTCGACGCCGGGATGGACGTATTCCGAGTCTTTGATCACCGCCAGCTCCTGGCCATCGATCCAGGCCCGGGCCGAATTTTTATCATATTGCTCGTTGGGCATGCCGATATCGACAATGTCGATGGGGTGACTGCCGGCTTCGGGGCTGAAGGTGATGGCGTAGCGGATATCGACCGAACTGTCCTTTTGAACGGTCAGCTCAGCTTTCAGGTCAGTGACTTTAAAATAGTATTCGGCGGCCGGGGCCTGGGAAAAAATAGCCATAAAAAAGAGTAATGCCCCCAGGCGGAGAAATATTCTTTTCACCATTTCGGTTCTTCTTCGATCTGGTATTGGCTGTGGCAATAGGGGCAGGCGATAAAAACCGCGCCCAGTTTCACTTCTATGGCATCCTTATTCAGTTCGGCGCCGCAGTTCTTGCATTTGAGTATCCGGGAATTGACTTCGCCGCCGATGTCAATTTTCTGTTCGACGATGACGGTTTCTTTTTTTCTGAAGGCCATGAACAGCAGCAGCAGCGATACCGCGACCAGCAGCAGGCCGATGGCCAGCCGGCCGGTGAGCAAAAAAGCCAGTCCTATAAAAAAAACAATGAATGAAAAGATGACAGCCAAAACTTTTTCCATGTCCAGAACATAACAAATCCCGCTTTTTTTATCAACCTTTACTTTAAAAGAAAAGCGTGTTATTTTGAGTGCTCATGAGAATCAAAAAAATATTGCCATTTTATGTGTTTTTGTTGTTATTCTGCGCCTTCCTGCTGGCGGACGCCAAGCCCGATCAGGAACAAACTGCCGCGGGCATGGTCAAGGTGATCGTGCGCTTTGCCAAGATCCGCATTCTTCCTGCCGCCGACGCCAAAATCATCAAACAGATCGGTTATGGAACCATGTTCCTGGTTTTGGGAAAAAGCGGCGAATATTACCAGGTAACCGCCCTCAACGTGCCGCCCTCCTCTGTTAAGCCAGTTTGGTATATCCTACAAAGTGAAGTGGAAGCAGCAAGCACTCAGCCGCTGCGGCCACGCCAGGAAAACAGGCTGGTGACATTTGAACCACCGCGGCCCGTTGCCGGCCAGCCGGTATTGTTTACCGCCCTCAATTTTCGTACCCCGAATTTACTGAAATGGGACATGGGCGACGGCATGGTTTTAACCAGCGGCAGTAAATCGTCCCAGGTGATGGAAGTCCGATTGGCTTACGCTTATGCCGCTGCCGGTTCCTACGAAGTCAAGGTCTACGATGATAACGGCAATTTAAGTCTGCCGCCGCTGACCTTCAAGGTGCCGGTAGCCGCCTATCCCCGTTCTTTGCAAGTAAAACCTGAAAAACCTTTATCAATGTCTATCCAGGTCGCGGCTGATCCAAGTCTAATCAAAACTGAACCTGAAAAAACAACAATCATCCTGAACAAAACCAATCCGGCGCGGCACATTCCCAGAGTTGCGACTGTAAAACTGGACGGCAATAAGCTTGTTGAGTCCAGCCCGACTCCTTCCCCGGTCAAAAAAAATCTGCTGATAAAAATCGGTCCCTACGCCGGATTTTTTCAGCCCCGGGACGCAGATCTCAAAACAATCTATGGCAAAGGCGATGTGATTTATGGCGGCAGGCTGGGGGTGCATTTATGGCAAGGATTTTATTTTTGGTTCTCTGCTTCCCAGTTTAAAGTCATTGCCAAAACTACTTTTAGCGAAGACAAAACAACTTTAACATTGAATCCGCTCAGCGCTTTTCTGCGCTGCGGCATCAGTCTGGGATTCTTCAAGCCCTACGCGGGAATCGGTTTCATGTACATGAGTTTCAAGGAAGAGTCCAGCATCGGCAATATAACCGGAAATGGCAGAGATATAGCTTATGAAGGCGGATTAGAATTGAAAATGAACCGCCATTTTTTCCTGGATTTTGGTGTCCGCTATGAAGAGATCAAAGTCAAGCCGACCGGCTTTGAAATCGATCTGGGCGGTTTGCAAGCGGGTGTCAGTCTGCTGGTTTCTTTTTAAAGATTCGCTTTTTTGTTGACAGAAACCGAAAAATATTGCAATATATATAAAGGTATCGCAATTTTTAATGGATTCTAAAGATCAAATAAAAGAGTACATCTCTATTGTTGATGTGGCGGCGCTTTATGTAAGTCTGAAACCGGCAGGCAAATATTATAAAGCGTTGTGTCCTTTTCACAGTGAAAAAACGCCTTCTTTTTTCGTTTATCCGGAAAAGAACAGTTTTAGTTGTTATGGCTGTAATCGTTTCGGTGATATCTTCGCTCTGGTTATGGAGATGGAGAACATCGGCTTCGTCGAAGCCATGCAATTTTTAGCCGATAAATTCAATATTCCGCTGGAAAAAAAGAACTATAAAGCCGTCAAAAAAGATGACTATCTCCTTGTCAATGAGCAGGCCCTCAATTTTTTTAAAGAAAATCTGTTAGATAGTGAGGAAGGAAAAGTGGCGCTGGCTTACTTGAAAAATCGCGGCCTGCAAAAGCATACCCTCGAGCAATTTTCCCTGGGTTACGCCTCCAACGCCTGGGACGGCCTCAGTAGTCATTTAAAAAAAAAGGGAATTTCCCAGGAAAAAGCGCTGGAACTGGGCTTGCTTATAAAAAATGAAAAAAATAGAATTTACGACCGTTTTCGCGGCCGGATCATGTTTCCCATTTTTTCCGAGACCGGGACCATACTTGCTTTCGGCGGCCGCACCATATATGACGATGCGGCCAGCGCAGTCAGCGCGGCCCAAGTGGCCAGCGCAGCCAGCGCGGCCCAAGGGGCTAAGTACCTGAATTCACCCGATACTCCAATTTACAAAAAAGGCCATCATCTTTTCGGCTTCAACTTAAGTAAAAATTTCATGAAAGAAGAAAAAGCCGGCATTCTGGTTGAAGGATACTTGGACATGATCTCATTGTACCAGGCTGGTATCCGTCATGTGGCGGCTTCGCTGGGAACCGCCTTGACCGAGAAACAGGTTCATCTGCTGAATCGATTCTGCGCCACGATTTATATTTTTTATGATCGCGACGCGGCTGGGGAAACGGCCACCATTCGCAATATTGAAAAAATGTTTGAACAGAATGTCAACCCGCGCATCGTGGTCATAGAAGGCGCCAAGGATCCTGATGAATATGTCCGCACCAGGGGCGCCAAAGCCATGCGCGAGATTTTGGCAAAAACCGAGGACGGTTTTAAATTCCTGCTTAATAAAGTGGCCCGGGAATTTCAATTCCATGACCCGGTTCAAAAAAGAAAAGGCTTGGACATGGTTATACAAGCGATCAGCAAAATGTCCGACCCGATTATCCGCGATGATTACCTGCAGCGGACGGCCGCTTTTTTCAAAATTTCCGCCGAGCTTTTGAAGCTGGAGCTCCTGCCGCAAAAACAATTAGAAAATGCTGATCAGCCTTTGAAAATAAGCCTGATGGAAGAAAAGATTCTGGAAGCGCTGCTGCGCGCCCCGGAAATTATTCCCGAAATCAAAGAATTTTTCAGCGAAGAACTTTTGGCTACCCTTGCCATTTGCAATATCATTACGTGTATATTCGCCAGTTTTGAGCGCTACGGCGAAATTCGTTTTTCCGAGATTACCCAGCGCCTGAATGCTGCCGAAAAAGCCCGGCTCAATGACATATTTTCCCAAAAAACGCAAGTTGCCAAGGAACGTTCAGAAATCGAGAAGGATGTCGTCATCAGCATCGGTAATTTTCAAAAAAAACTGGCCACAATTAAAACAAAGCAAATCAACCAGGATATAGCCGTTGCCGAAAGAGATGAAAATACGGCCAAAGTCACCCAATTGATGAAACAAAAGAACGAGTTGATGAAAACCATGAACCGGCGTTCCAGGGAGGAACATTTTGAAAAAGAAACTTAAGCAAAAGGCTGTGGTTTTGCCAACCAGCAAAAAAATTCAACCTTTGAAACCAGCAGTCAAGGTGGCCAAGAGCGTTGTTTCTTCAGTCATTATCCGGGAATTGATAGAAACCGCCAATGCCAATGACGCAAAAATCAAACATGAAGATTTCATGAATTTTTTAAATGAAAACAATTTGCTTGAGCATAAAAAAGAGATTATTGCCCATCTGGTTGCCCTGAATATTAAAATATTGCGGAAAATGACGGTTTTAAATCAGGAAAAACTCGCCGAATATAATAATTTTTTAATTGATTTCAGCAAAGAGTTGAAAGCCATTTTAAAAAAAGTCAAGAAAGGTTTCGGAATCATTGAAATTACGGCGATCAATTATATTTTCGGTTCTGATGAAGCGTTCAAGAAAAACCAGAAATTCATCAAGCATTTTTTAAAAGAAAACGAGATCAAGCCGATCAAGAGAGCGGCAAAAAAGGTGGTCAAAGCAGGCAGTGAAAGATCTGAAATCGTCGGCGATCCGGTCCGGCAGTATCTTCGCGAAATGGGTAATGTCAATCTCTTGTCGCGCGCTGAAGAAATAAGCATAGCTCGCAAAATTGAACGGGGAGAAAAAAAAGTATTCAAAGCTCTGTCCAAAACAAATATCGTTTTGAACCGGGTGCTTGAATTGGGCCGCGATGTGCTGGACGGACATAAAAACATCGATGATGTGATTGACGTCAGCGAAGATATTTATGATGAATCCAAGAAACAGGAACTGCGCGACAAGTTTCTCGGGCAATTCGAAGAACTGAACCGGCTGAAACGGGAATTCAAAAATCTGAAAAAATCAAAGGCATCAGGCTTCGTTCGCGCCAAGAAACTGGTGGAGATCACCCATTTGATCCAGGATATGTCCATCCTTTACGAACACCGGCGCGAATTCATTAAAAAAATCAAGGATTTAAAAGAAAATTATGATCATATTCTGGCGCGTGAAAAAAAATTAAAAAGCCAGTTGAGTAAATGTTCATCCAGGTCCGCCGAGCGCAAACGGATTAATGAGGAAATAGCCGAGCTGCACCTGCGCCTTGAAAATAATAACGAAAAATTTGAAACCAATACTGAAGACCTATATAAAACATGCACTGATATCGATGAAGGTTTGCACCTGATTGAGCTTTCCAAAAATGACCTGGTGGAATCCAACCTGCGTCTGGTGGTTTCCATAGCCAAAAAATATATCAACCGCGGCCTGCAATTTTCTGATTTGATCCAGGAAGGCAATATCGGGCTGATGAAAGCGGTTGAGAAATTTGAATACCAGCGGGGATACAAATTTTCAACCTATGCCACTTGGTGGATTCGTCAGGCCATTACCCGGGCCATTGCCGACCAGGCCCGGACCATCCGCATCCCGGTGCACATGATCGAGACGATCCACAAGATCAACCGCACCCAAAGAAGGCTGGTTCAGGAACTTGGCCGCGAAGCTACTGAGGAAGAAATTGCCAAGGAAAGCGGCTTTTCATCGGAAAAAATCAGAAAAATCTTAAAAATCGCCCAAGAACCGATTTCCCTGGAAACTCCGGTTGGGGATGATGATTCGCATCTGGGAGATTTTCTGGAAGACGAAAAAACCGTTTCACCGCCGGAAATCGTTTCACAAAGAAATTTGCGGGAACAACTGGAAATGATTTTATCAACCTTGACCGACCGCGAAGCGCGAGTCATCCAAATGCGTTTTGGCCTCAATGACGGCAATGAACATACCTTGGAAGAGGTTGGTCAGGAATTCCAGGTAACCCGTGAAAGAATCCGCCAGATCGAAGCCAAAGCCTTGCGCAAGTTAAAGAAAAAATCAAAAAAGCTGGTTAATTTTTTGGATAAACCGGAAAATTTCCGCTGAGCTCACCAACACTGAGAAAAATTTGACAGTGCTTTTTTGATAGTCTATAATCGAAAAAATGGAAAAAGATCGGGTGACTTTAAAGATACCGCGTCCGCTCTATGAAAAATTGCAAACCGTCATTGAAGAAAGCGGCTTCCGCAGCGTCAATGAATTCGTGGTTTATGTCCTGCGTGACTTGATTTCACTGCGCCGGGATGAAAAGGAAAAGGATCTATCAAAAGACGAAATCGAAGCCATCAAACAAAGATTGAAAAACCTTGGTTATTTTTGAATTAGAAAAAAAAAGTAAAAAAATATTGCTATTTTAATACAATTGTAGTACGATTGGAGTATGAAGTCCATGAATTACCTTCTGTTCCGCCGGCGAGTAAAAGATATTTTGGCAAGTAAAACCATGCTGGTGCTTACGGTGGTTACAGCAGCCATTATCCTGTTGATGATTGCCGGTCTGTATTTGAAATCCAGGCCCATTCTGGCCAACCAGCCCTTGGGGCAATTGTTGTTTTCCAGCCGCTGGCATCCGTTTCGCGGTGAATTCGGTTTCCTGGCGTTTATTTTGGGCACTTTGTGGGTGACTGGGGTAGCAGTGCTGATCGCCGTCCCCTTATGCCTGCTTACCGCCATCTACCTTTCCGAATACGCCCATTCGCGAGTCAGGGAATGGGTCAAACCGCTGATTGACATTCTGGCCGGTATCCCTTCCGTGGTTTACGGGGTTTGGGGGATTCTGGTGATTGTGCCCTTGATCAAAGATTATGTCGCGCCTTTTTTCGGTTCTTTTTCGACCGGATACAGTATATTGTCCGGAGGAATTGTCCTCGCTATTATGATTTTTCCGGTCATTATCCATGTCGCCCTGGAAATTTTGCGGGCCGTACCGCAGGAAGTCAGAGAAGCCTCACTGGCCCTTGGTGCCACCCGCTGGCAGACCATCAAACATGTGGTCATGCGCAAAGCCCTGCCCGGAGTGGCCGCTGCCATTGTACTCGGCATTTCCCGGGCTTTCGGCGAAACTATGGCCGTGCTGATGGTGGTTGGCAATGTGCCCAAAATTCCCGGTTCCGTCCTTGATCCGGCCTATCCATTACCGGCTTTAATTGCCAATAATTATGGAGAAATGCTATCCATTCCTCTTTACGATTCCGCCCTGATGCTGGCGGCGCTCATCCTGTTGCTGGTGATCCTGATCTTCAATGTCGTCTCGCGGATGATATTGATCCGGGTGGAACGGAGCATCCGCTGACATGGAACGCCGCAACATTGAAGAAAAAATCTTCAAGGTCTTGATGATCCTTTCCACGCTGCTGATCCTTTCCAGTCTGCTGGTGATTCTGCTGACCGTTTTATTCAAAGGTCTGCCTTACCTGAGTTGGGCCATGATCACGCAAACTCCGCAAGGCGGCTATTATTTGGGCAAGGGCGGCGGGATTTTAAATGCCATTGTCGGCTCCCTGTATCTGGCCGGAGGAGCAACTTTTCTGGCTATTCTTTTCAGCCTCCCGGTGGCTTTGTATTTGAACGTGTATTCCAAGTCTGATTCAAAATTTGTTTCTCTGTGCCGTTTCGCATTTGATGTGTTGTGCGGCGTGCCTTCGATCGTGTATGGCGCTTTCGGATTCACGATCATGATTTTTTTCGGCTTGCGGGCTTCGCTGTTGGGCGGAATCATCGCTATTGCCCTGCTTATTTTACCGATGATGATCCGCTCCATGGATGAAGTTATTCGTCTGGTGCCGCGTGAACTTCTGGATGCTTCCTATGCTTTGGGCGCCAATCGGTTGGAAACGGCTGTAAAAATTGTGGTCCGCCAAGCGCTACCTGGTATTTTAACGGCGGTTCTGATAGCTTTCGGGCGCGGCATAGGGGACGCGGCGGCCGTAATATTTACCGCCGGTTTCACCGACGCCATTCCCACTTCCCTGCTGCGTCCAGCCGCCACATTGCCACTGGCCATTTTTTTTCAGCTTGGCGTTCCTATTCCGGAAGTCCAGGGTAGGGCCTATGCCTCGGCGCTGATCCTGACCATTCTGATTCTGATCATCAGCCTGACCGCCCGCCTACTGTCAAAAAAAGTGACGCGGCATGTTGTCAAATAGGAGTGAAAATGGAATACAAAACCCATATCAGCGTGCAGGACCTGAATGTGTATTACAGTCAGCAGCAGGTTTTAAAGAATATCACCCTGAATATCCCCGACCGGAAAATTACCGCCATCATTGGGCCCTCGGGTTGCGGCAAGACCACGTTGCTGAAATCATTTAACCGTTTGATCGATTCGATTGAGGGTGTGAAAATATCGGGTAAAGTGCTGGTCGATGATGAGAATATTCTCGATCCCAAGACCGAGGTGACCCATATCAGAAAGAAAATGGGCCTGCTGCTGCAAAAACCATATCCCCTGCCCATGTCCATTTACGATAACGTGGCCTATGGACCGCGCATTCATGGCACCAAAGATAAAAAAAAGCTGGATGAAATTGTGGAGCACTACTTAAAGAAAGCCAGCCTTTGGGAAGAGGTCCAGGACAGGTTGCGCCAGCCGGCCTCCATGCTTTCAGTCGGTCAGCAGCAGCGCCTCTGCCTGGCCCGCGGCTTGGCCGTGGAACCAGAAATCATCCTCGGCGATGAACCGACATCGGCACTCGATCCCCAATCGAGCCAGAGGATCGAACAGACGTTCTTCGAATTGAAAAAGGATTACACCATCGTCATCGTCACCCATATCCTCCGTCAGGCGCGGCGCATGGCCGATTACGTGGTCTTTCTTTACCTGGGGGAATTGATCGAGCACGGCCCGGCCGCGGAGATTTTTGAAAATCCCAAACAAGAATTGACGAAGGAATACATCAAGGGCTTGATCAGTTGAAAAGGAAAAAGTATAAAGTACAAAGTTTAAAGTAAGAAAAAGAATTTTTTCTTCAACATTGAATCTCGTTTAGTTTCTTTCTCTTCACTTTTTCCTTTTACCTTTTACCTTTTTCCTTTCTATTTCCGCCCCGTCTTGGGCCGTGGACTTGGCCGCTGAAACGTGATAAAATAATCTCGTTGCGCCTGTAGCTCAACGGATAGAGCGTTGGCCTCCGGAGCCAAAGGCTGTGGGTTCGAATCCCGCCAGGCGCGAATTTTTGGGCATAGTTCGATCATTAAACTAATAGACTGGGTTCGAATACCATCACTATGCGTTTCTAAGCTCTGTAAGTCGAAACGCATCCAGTGATGGTATATTGGCGCTGGATGATTTTCCCGACTTATCGAGCTTAGGAAAATCATAGCGCCAATATCCCGCCAGGCGCGCTTACCAATAACAATTCACTGGTATTGCCACAAGAACCCCAAAAGTCAAAGAATAAGGGCAAAAGCATAAACGAAAAACTAAGAACAGGCTTTGATTTTTATTATTTACATTGCTATAATGTAAACGTTTTTATAAAAGGAGGATGGGATTTTTCAAACAGCAGCGCATTTCCCCGCACTCTGTGCAGCGGCGGTAGCCTTTCCGACTAGCAGCAAGACAACCAAGATATATATACATGTTTCCAAGCAAGCAATCTGTGGCAAAAAAAGCCCGAGGAAAATGCTATGAAAAACATTTTTGAACAACTTACAGATTTATTAAAAAAGGATGAGCGCCTTGTTTCGCAAGACGGAGTATTACTCAAAAATCAAGCGCAGGAATTGGCACGCAAGAATGATCCGGCACTAATTAAACTACTCCTTTTTGATTTAGCGATAAAAAAGCATTTCTTTTTTGAGGTAGAAAAAACGCTTATTTTTGATAAAGAGAAATTTATCCGTTTTGTGTCCAATAAGCAGTTTTTGCCGGATTCTTATACTGCCTTTTCTCAAAATGTTGGTTTGATGCACGAGGATGGAAGAATGTTTCGTGAGATTAACGCAGAAAAAGAAGTTGTGCTTGTATGGCCTTACAAAGATTGTGTTTTGGAAGGTGGAATGACCAAAGAAGACCAAAAACGCGATGAGATTTTTTATAATGAAACGCTTGCGCCGGATGACATCAATCGTTTGCTTGACGCAAAAGCTTTTACTAATTTCAAACGGATAGATAAAAAGGGGGAACATAAACTTGACGGTTTCAAGCGCGATGAAAAAGGAACAATCAAAGACAATTTAATTGTCAAAGGCAATAATCTGCTCGCACTTGCCTCACTCAAAAAACAATTCGCCGGAAAAGTAAAGCTGATTTATATTGATCCACCATATAACCGTGATAATGAACGGGATGATTTTCTTTACAACGATGCTTTTAAGCATAGCACGTGGCTTGTGTTTATGAAGAATCGCCTTGAAGAAGCTAAGAAGTTACTTTCAAATGACGGCTTGATCTGGATTAGTATAAGTGATAATGAAGGCCACTATTTGAAAATACTGTGTGATGAAGTTTTTGATCGCAATAATTTTGTCGCTGATGTTATTTGGAACTCAACTAAATCAGTTACTAATACGGCTGTAATTTCTGACGCACATACCCATAACTTGCTTTATGCAAAAAATATTGATTGGCTAAAAAAGAATCGTACAGAATTTAGTGTAGTGCGTCCAACACTTCTTTACATTTGGCGATCTTTGCCAAAATACGCTCAACCGGAGCGCTCCAGACGAAGACCTTTGGATTTTGGTTATGATTTTCTAAGTAGTCTTTAATAGCTTCGA